>OHQE01000005.1_pt1 | contig 210735 bp, 189 predicted proteins | sample 1577931 | NCBI WGS metagenome assembly OHQE01 (sample SAMEA3879552, study PRJEB24766) | human gut metagenome | biome: human-associated habitat; feature: feces | place: USA | collected 1985/1987 | reverse complement strand
AACCTATGACCCTCTGCTTGTAAGGCAGATGCTCTCCCAGCTGAGCTAAGCTTCCTTAAAATTTTTCGCCTCAAAATTGAGTCGCCTCTGTCAGGCGACTTAGTCATTATACCCCAACAGAGACGGCTTGTCAATACTTTTTTTAAATTTATTTTTAAAAAGATTTACTGCGCTTATCATCCCGCTGCACTGCACACGTGCTTTAATTCGCCGCGTCAGTTTGCGATGCGTCCTGCTCCTGCCCATCATCGCCTGAGCTGTCCGCGCTTTCGGCGGCATCATCGCTGCTTTCACCGCTTTCGCCGTACAGGCTGTCGTATATCGCCTCGTATATCCTCATATACGTGGGAAGTGCCTCTTCGTAGTTCTTCTCCATCTCGCTTTCCTCGGTGGACAAAAGCCTTGCAGGCTCCCTGAGACCCATGTACAGCTCGTCGGGCATTGCCTCCCATTTGAGCTCTTCGGTTGTGAGCGGGCATTTCAGCCTTATTCCGAGAGGCGTCACGCAGTCTCCTTCAAGCTCCGATGTGAAATCATGCACCGCAAAGTCGGACGTTCCGTCAGAAATCACTATCATGTTTTCGCCCTGCTGAAGCTGCGTCATGAGCTGCGCCTGATATGACGATGCAGTGGCGGGGTCGCTGTAGTCGGTGGATATGTTGTATATCAAGACCTCAACCTCTCCGTCGCCGTTTATGTCGTCGCAGTAGCTTTCAAAGAACTCCTCAAGCTCGGGAGTTCTCACGTAAAGCGCGTTTGTATCGGACAAAACAAGCACCGTCAAATCCGGCTTTGTCCTTATAATCGTATCGTAGGTTATATATCCGAAAGCAAAAATCAAAACCGCAACAAAGAGTATCAGCCATTTTGAGCGATACCACACGTTAGACAGCCATTCTCCGAAGCTCAGTTTTTTTCTCTCATGCGGGCCTTCTTCCTTGATAGTGTCGGATGTCATGCCCTGCTTTAGCTTTACAAGCTCTATTTTTTGCTGCTGAAGCTCCTTTTCATGCTGCTCACGCTCACGCTTTTCACGCTCCTTTTCCTCCTGCTCGCGCTTTTGGCGGACAGCTTCCGCCTCATGTCTTTTTCTCGCCTCTTCACGCTCGTAATCGAGGTCGTCGGATGGTATAAGGGATGTCAGGTCGTCTTGCTCGCTGTTTTGCTTGAGTTTATCGGTCAGTTCCTCTTTTTTCTTTTCGTCCAAGAGTCTCGCCTCGCTTTTTGACCATGTATTTATGATATTTTAGCATGTATAAGCGGCAAATTCAATAGCGGTGCGAATAAATCGCCCGCCGCGGCAAACCATATCAACATGAGATTTTAGCTTTAAGGAGGATACTTCTCATGCAGATATCAAAAGATGAATATTCAAAAGCCGCACAGAGCGCATACCGAAAGTCAAGGCCGTGGATAAACGTGCCGAAAGCTTTTTTGACAGGCGGGATGATATGCGCCGCCGGAGAGCTTATATGCGAGTTTTTCAAGGCTGCGGGAGTGCCGTCTGAGGATGCGTCTGCCTTTACATCCGTGACGCTGATAATCTTCTCCGCCGTTCTGACAGGCGTCAGCCTCTACCCGAAGGTTGCAAAGCACGGCGGAGCGGGAACGCTTGTGCCGATAACGGGCTTTGCAAACGCAGTTGTGTCGCCTGCCGTGGAGTTTCGCTCGGAGGGCTGGATTTTGGGCGTGGGCGCAAAGGTGTTTGCAATCGCCGGACCGGTCATACTCTACGGAACCGCCGCGGGAGTGCTCTGGGGCGTCATATATTTCGTTATAAACAGCTTAAAATTATAGACATCTTAAAAAAACCATGATATAATCAATAAAATAGGCAGTATAAGCGGATAATGAAGGAGGAAGCGTAATGAACATATCTATAGACGTAAAGGAAAATGACAGAGCGGTTTTTAACAACAAGGTGGACTTTTGCATAGGAACGGGAAGAATGGGCCTTGCGCTTCAAAAGGAATACTTTGAACAGCTTCGCTACGTCCAAAAGGAAATAGGCTTTAAGCACATAAGAGGTCACGGACTTTTTACCGATGACATGGCTATATATCACGAGTATGAGGAAAACGGCGAGACCAAAGTCGAGTACAACTTCACCTATTTAGATCTTGTGATGGACAGCTATAAGGAGCTGGGCATACGCCCGTTTTTGGAGCTTGGATTCATGCCCAAAAAGCTTGCGTCGGGCGAGCAGACCATATTCTACTGGAAGGGCTGCACAACTCCGCCCAAGGATTATTCCCGCTGGTGCGGACTCGTCACCGCAACGCTTTCGCATCTTGTTCAAAGATACGGCGAGGTGGCGTATGAGTTCCCGATAGAGGTGTGGAACGAGCCGAACCTGCCGGGATTTTGGTACAAGGCGGATATGAACGAATACTTCAAGCTCTTCAAGGAGACCTTCAACGCAATCAAGGCGCTTGACCAAAGGTTTAAGGTCGGCGGACCGGCGATATGCGGCGTGAGGGACAGAGAGTGGATAAGCGCATTTTTGAGCTTCTGCCGCGAGCAGGGCATAAAGCTCGACTTTGTCACAAGGCATCACTACACCACCGAAAACCCCGAGCATGAGGGGCGCTATGGCTACGCAAAGCTGATGAACGCAGAGGCGGGATTTGAAAACCTGCAGTCAACCCGCGACATAGTGGACAGCTTTGAGGAGTTTAAGGGACTGCCGATACATCTGACGGAGGTAAACACCTCCTACATACCAAACTGCCCGATACATGACACAAACTTAAACGCCGCGTTTTACGCCGAGCAGCTTTCAAGGCTGGGCGATGTGAATCAGTCCTATTCATACTGGACGTTCGGCGACATATTCGAGGAGCAGGGCGTGCCGTTTTCGCCTTTCCACGGCGGCTTCGGACTGGTTGCAAACAGATGCATACCCAAGCCCACCTTCTACACCTTCAAGTTCTATAAGGACCTTGCGGGAGAGTGTGTACACAAGGACAGAAACAGCGTAATAGTAAAGACCGAGTCGGGCTATAGGGGCATTGTGTGGAACGCCTGCCCGATGGGAGCGGACGAGACAATAAACATGCATGTATCCCTGCCGGCGAGCGGCGAGTACTCGCTTGTTTATAAGACGGTGGACGAGGCGACCTGCAACCCGCTCAAGCTTTGGCACGACATGGGCGAGCCGCAGAGCCTGTCAGAAGAGCAGGCGGAGCTTTTGAGGAGCGCGGCAAAGCCGCTTGTGACCTCTGAAAGACTTGCCGCCGACCAAACGCTTGAAATAAAGCTGACGCTCACAAAAAACGCAGTCATATACTTCGAGGCAAAAAGCTCCGTGCTCACTCCCGACAGAGGCTTTGACTATACAAGAGCCACCACGGGAATGTGACCGGCGGCGGTTTTCGGGACTTTATGAGGGCTTGCGCGGCTTGACACCGTGCGCCGGCTAAGTTATAATTATAATTTGAAAGTTTAGATTTATCGCGCAGCTTGCCTGCTGATAATAGGAGGATTTGTTATGGCAATTAAAGCGACTACAATGTCAAGAGACGGTTTTAACAAGCTTCAGGAAGAGCTTGAGTACCTGGTTACAATAAGGCGTAAGGAAGTAGCCGACAAACTCAAGGAGGCGCGTTCCTACGGCGACCTTTCGGAAAACGCGGAGTACGACGAGGCTAAAAACGAGCAGGGCATGCTCGAGGCTCAGATAGCAGACCTTGAGGCGATAATAGCAAACGCAATCATTGTAGACGATGACAGCCTTTCAATGAACGAAGTCGGCGTAGGCTCGTTTGTAAAGCTCAAGGACTTTGACCTTGACGACATCATAGAGTACCAGATAGTCGGATCTACCGAGTCCGACCCCGACAACAACAAGATATCGGACGAATCTCCGATAGGCAAAGCATGCTTAAAAAAGCATGTCGGAGACATATTCGAGGTTGAGGTTCCCTCCGGAACGCTTAAATTTGAGGTGCTCAACATAAGCAGATAACAGCACGAAATACGAAAGGTTTGAATAAAAAATGTCGGAAGAAGTAATGACAAATAACCCTGACGCGCAAAACGACGAGCAGGAGATGACGGGCGAGGAACTGCACTCCCTTGAAAAGATAAGAAGAGATAAGCTCGAAGCGCTTAAAAGAGACGGCAAGAACCCGTTCAAGATAACAAAATACGATTTTAACACCTCCGCCGAGGAGCTAAAGCGCCATTATGAGGAGCTTGAGGCGAAAGCTAAGCAGACGGCGGGCGGCGATGAGGAGCGCTTGGCCGCAGAGCTTGAAAAGATACACGCCGACACGTGGAGAATAGCGGGCAGGATAATGAGCCGCAGGGACATGGGCAAGGCGAACTTTATCGACGTTCAGGACTATAGCGGCAGAATACAGTGCTACGTAAGGCAAAACGACATAGGCTCGGATGAGTTTGCCGACTTTAAGAAGTGGGATATAGGCGATATAGTCGGAGTAGAGGGCTTTGTTTTCAGAACTAAAAAGGGCGAGATATCCCTTCACGCAGGCAGGATAACCCTGCTTTCAAAATCGCTCACCCCGCTGCCCGAGAAGTGGCACGGACTAAAAGACAGGGACACCCGTTACCGCCAGAGATACACCGACCTCATCGTAAATCCCGATGTAAAAAAGACCTTTGTCCAAAGGTCACACATAATAAGCTCCATACGCAACTACTTAAACAACCTCGGCTTCATTGAGGTTGAGACGCCCATGCTTGTGGCAAACGCCGGCGGAGCGAGCGCAAGACCCTTTGAAACGCATTACAACGCATTAAACGAGGATGTAAAGCTCAGAATTTCGCTTGAGCTGTACTTAAAGAGACTTATAGTCGGCGGAATTGACAGGGTGTACGAGATAGGCAGAGTTTTCAGAAATGAAGGCATCGACACCCGCCATAACCCCGAGTTCACATTGATGGAGCTGTATCAGGCGTATACCGACTACCACGGCATGATGGATCTCGCCGAAAACCTTTACCGCCACGTCGCAAAAGAGGTCGTCGGCACCACCCAAATCGAGTACATGGGCAACGTTATCGACCTCGACAAGCCGTTTGAGAGAATTACCATGCTCGATGCGGTCAAAAAGTATTCCGGAATAGATTTCAGCGAGATAAAGACGGATGAGCAGGCGTTTGAGCTTGCAAAGGCTCACCATATAGAATTTGAGCCTAAGCGCCACCATAAGGGCGACATACTCAACCTCTTGTTTGAGGCGTATGTGGAGGACAAGCTTATTCAGCCCACCTTTATAATGGATCATCCGGTTGAAATATCGCCGCTCACAAAGCGCAAGCCGGACAACCCCGACTACGTGGAGAGATTCGAGCTGTATATCAACTGCGCCGAAATGGCCAACGCATACTCCGAGTTAAACGATCCGATAGACCAAAGGGCGAGATTCGAGGCTCAGGAGGAGCTTATAAAGCTCGGCGACGACGAAGCAAACCACATAGACGAGGACTTCATGCATGCTTTGGAGATAGGCATGCCTCCCACGGGCGGAATAGGCTTTGGCATAGATAGAATGGTGCAGTTCATGACCGGCTCCGCCGCAATAAGGGATGTTTTGCTCTTCCCGACGATGAAGTCTGTCGGCGGCGCAAAGAATGAAAACGCATCCGCGGATGCCGAGCCAAAAGCGGCAGCGCCGGCAGCACAGGAGAAGATAGACTTCTCAAAGGTGCAGATCGAGCCGCTGTTTAAGGATTACGTTGACTTTGAGACGTTCTCAAAGTCCGATTTCAGGGCGGTAAAGGTGCTTGCATGCGAAACCGTGCCGAAGTCGAAGAAACTCTTAAAGTTCACCTTAGACGACGGAACGGGCGCGGACAGAGTGATTTTAAGCGGCATTCATGCCTACTACGAGCCGCAGGAGCTTGTGGGCAAGACATGCATTGCAATTGTAAACCTGCCGCCGAGGGCGATGATGGGCATCGATTCCTGCGGCATGCTGATAAGCGCCGTACACCACGAGGAAGGCGAGGAAAAGCTCCACCTTCTGATGGTTGACGACCACATTCCGGCGGGCGCAAAGCTCTATTAAAGCCGAATGCGCTCTTTTGCGGCGCGCATGCCCGGCCGCGGCAATGAAAATTTAAGTACTTATGAATGTGAGGTTGAATAATGGATTTAGGAAAGCAGATAAAGGCGTTGAGGCAGAGCAGGGGTCTCACTCAGGAACAGCTTGCCGAGAAAATGGATGTTTCAGTGCAGACAATATCCCGATGGGAGAAGTCTGTAAACTACCCTGACATAACTATGCTGCCGATACTTGCATCGTTTTTTAACGTCACGACCGATTATCTGCTTTGCGTGAATGAAAACAACGGTGACAAGTCGGATGCAAAGCTTTTAAAGACGGTGGAGACGTTCGAGGTGAAAAGCCGAAAGGACGCGCAGGCCATGGTTGAATGCTTGAAAAAGTGCAGCCGCCCCGCCCTTAAAGACTACAGCATCACAGAGGAAAACAGCAAGGTGCTGCTTGTGGTGACAAGAGTATACGCTGAGTGAGCACGCTTAGTAAGCGCACACTTTGTTTTCGCTTACTCATATAAAACCGAACGCAAAAATCCCCCATGCCGCAGCGGCGTGGGGGATTTATCTTTGTCATTATTTTGTCGCGTGCTGTCATGCGCGAAGAAATATAAGCGTTCGGCTTGTTATTTTACCTCAAACTCGTATGCTGCGCTGTGGTAGGTCAGATCCGAAAGCCTGTAGCCGATTATAACTCTGTACCTGCCCGCGGGCATCTCAAGGCAGTTCACACTTTGAGCTACTTCACTGCGCGCCGCAAGCGTCGGATAGTCTATCGGCAGATCGTGGTCAAGCGGGAAGTACACTTCCTTCCATCCGCCGTCCAAAAAGACCTCTACAGCCGCCTCCCTGTCAAGGGTCAAGGTGTCGTCGGTGTCGTTTTTGATGACATATGCAATCGAGTCGCCGCCGGTGTAGCCGTCCGTCTCGAGGGTTATGCCCGCAACCGCCGGTGCATCGTCATACCTGCTTGAGGAGGATGTGTCGTACAGGTAGCTGTCTGCCTCGGTTTTCGGCTCGTCCGCAGCCGGCTCATCCGCCCTGTCCGGCGCCATTGTGTATACAAACTCCACAGATGTATACTTTACCTCGCCTTCAAAGGAGCCGACCTGGTATGCCTGACCCACTCTGTACAGACCGTTGGGGATGTCGTGAAGGCTTGTGGGCGCAAGCATTGTCTCGCCGTCCGGCTGCACTTCCCACATTTCCATAGGGTCGTCTATGTAGTCGGAAAATCTGACGCCGACCCACTCGCCGTTTATATATGCGTGTATTGTCGGAGGATTTGTGACGCAAACTACGCTGTCGGAGTTGTTTACAATCTTATAGCTTATGCCGCCCTCTCTGATTTCGGTGACAACCAGTTCAACATCGTCCGGTGTGTAGTCTTGGGACAGCTCGTAAGTGTTGTATGGGAAACTCTCGGCATCTATTACCGGAGCTTGCGGGGTAACTTCTTCCGGCTCTTCGTCCTCTTCGCCCGTCGTCTCGACGGGGTCAGCCGGAATGACGGTGGTTGTCGCTGCCTCTGTGGTTTCAGGCGCAGTGGTTGTGACTTCAGGTGCTGTAGTTTCAACGGGTGCAGTGGTTTCGGGAGTTGTAGTTTCAGGTACAGTAGCTTCATCCGCAGCCGTAACCTCTTCAGCTGATGTAGTTTCTGCGGCAGTTGTTGAGGGGGTAGTTTCCTGCGGCTCACCGTTACCTGAGCAGGCGCAGAGCAGGAACGTCATAAGAACAGCAGCAAGTATTACGGAAAGAATTTTCATAAGTAAGATGTACCTCCCTTGAAATCGTATGTATATGCGTTGCTATGCTTATATGTTAATCTAAATATTTCAACATGTCAACATATTTCAAGGAAACAAGATTAACTTCGACAAATCATGCAAAAATCCCAGACTATTTTGTGCAAAATCAATAAATAGTTCCGCCGATACCTTTGTATTCATCTCCTGCCGCCGGTATGTCCGGCGTTTTCCTTCCTCAGCTCCCAGAACGCGACTGCGCTTGCCGCCGCCACGTTCAGCGAGTCCACGCCGTGGCACATGGGTATTTTTACGGTGTAGTCGCACGCCGCAATCGTCGAGCGGCACAAGCCGTCCCCCTCCGTGCCCAAAACTATCGCAAGCCTCGGCTCATCTTTTAGCTGCGGGCAGGATATGCTCACCGAGTTGTCGTCAAGGGCCATTGCCGCCGTCTTAAACCCAAGCTCGTGAAGCCGCCTGACGCCGTTTTTCTCCCAGTCTTCCGCACCGTCGCATATGTACGTCCACGGCACCAAAAACACCGTGCCCATGCTCACCCTGACGGCTCTTCTGCAAAGCGGGTCGCAGCATGAAGGCGTGGCAAGCACCGCATCAATGCCCAAAGCTGCTGCCGAGCGCATTATCGCCCCCACGTTTGTGGCATCGGCTATGTTTTCAAGCACCGCTATCCTCGATGCGCCCTCGCAAACCTTCTCGCAGGAGGGAAGTATCGGACGCCGCATGGCGCACAAAACTCCCCTTGTAAGACGGTAGCCGGTTATCTGCTCGAGGATGTCGTCGTTTGCCGTGTATACCGGTATGTCGGGGCAGTCGCGTATTATGTCCGCCGCCTGACCGTTTATGTGCTTTCTTTCGGTGAGTATGGACAGCGGGCGGTATCCGCAGTCCAGGGCAAGGCGTATTACCTTCGGGCTTTCCGCTATGAATACGCCGAGCTGCGGCTCAAGGCGGTTTCTCAGCTGTGCCTCGGTGAGCCGGCAGTAAGGGTCAAGTTCTCGGGCGTTTATGTCATGTATTTCTATTATGTCAGGCGCTAAAGGCATATGTTTTCCTCCTGTTTGCAAATATACAGGTTGATTATACCACGTTTTGCGGCTTTAAAAAAGGCTTTCGTCAAAATACTCAAAAAGATAAACGCAAACTTCATCATTATTAACAAAATCCTTGTTGCAAACACAGTATAGGTATAGTATAATCGAATCAGTAAATCATATGAGGGGGAAGTGCAGATGTTAGCTTTAATATCAATGCTCGGCCTGTGGATAACCATCGGTTTTTTGGTTTTGCCTGCGATATTGATATTTGCTCTGCAATTGTGGCTTTGCTTTAAGATCGGAAAGTTTGTACTTAAATTCGTGCCGATACTTGCGGCGGCTGCGCTATGCATCTTGGTCGCTTTGTGCGCGGGAACGGGATTTTTGAGCTTTTTAGCAGGCGGTGTCGTGGGACTTGTCGCATTGCTCTTTGCCGGAGCGGTGATAACGGCGTCGATTGTCGGCTGGGCTGTCTATGCAATTATAAAGGTAATCAGAGGATAGCAGGACAGTACTTAAAAATTTAAAAAAAGAATATCGAGGGATTGTATGTCTGATTTTTGGATGACTTCGGCTACTTTTAGACAGACTTATGGAAGCGGACGGGTGCTGTTCGGCACTTTTTCGCCTACGCATCTTTTGTGGCTCGGCATAGCTGCCGTGGCTATTGCGCTGGCGATGGTTTTGTTTCGTTATCTGGGCGAAAAGGGCAGAAGAAGGATGTTTGTCGTCGTCACGGTTCTGATGCTGGCGGACGAGCTTTTAAAGTATGTCGCAACAGCTGTGACGGGGCAGTTTGAAGTGCAGTTTCTGCCCTTCCATCTGTGCTCGGTAAACCTGTTTGTCGCGCTTTTCAACACCATAAAGCCCAACAAGGTGACAAAGAACATCCTGTATGCGCTTTGCCTGCCGGGCGCGATAATTGCGCTGCTGGTGCCCACATGGACAAGCCTGCCGCAGTGGAACGTGATGTTTTTGCACTTCGAAACGGTGCATATGCTCCTTGTTTTGTACCCGTGCATGCTCTTGGCGTCGGGATTCAAACCCGACTATAAGGTCTTGCCGTGGGTGGCGCTGTTTTTGCTCGGCGTATGCGTGCCGGCGGTGGCGCTCAACACCATCTTCGACACCAACTTCTTGTTCCTCAACGGAACGGTGGGAAACCCCGTTTTGGAGCTGTGCAAGGACGTGTTCGGCGACGTGTACCAGATAGGACTTGTGGTCCTTTTGGTGATAGTGTGGTTCTTGATGTACCTGCCGTGGGAGATTGCCAGAGTCGCAAAGGCAAAAAAGCTCGCAGGACTTGCCGCAAAGTAATCGTGAAAAGTAAAATCCCGTCCTCGGGCGATGAGGGCGGGATTTTTCGTGCACCGACGCACTTATTAAAAAAGAAAAGGGTGCGCCGACGTACGCACCCTTTGAGCCGCAGTGCGACAACAAAACACTCGGCTCACAACAGCTATGGAGCTGGAAACGTGACTTGAACACGCGACCTGCGCATTACGAATGCGCTGCTCTACCAACTGAGCTATTCCAGCGACAAATGCTATTATATACAACAAACGCGCCTTTGTCAATAAACAAGCGATAAAAATGCCGCAAAAATGTTTCGATTGATATGCGCAAATTTTTCCCGCAAAACCTCGATAGGTTCTATTGATATCGACAAAAAAATGTGATATACTTATCATAATTAGTCTGAAAACCACTAATGCGGCGGGAGGAAAGAGACATGTTTCAGGAAAGCGCGAAAAAACGCAGCGTGGGGCAGATAATAGGCATTGTTTGCGTATTTGTCCTTGCGCTGCTGATAGTTTGCACATTCGTTCTGTACGGAATATTTAAGGACGCGAACACCGCTCCGTCAATATTCGGGCACAGGATTTATATAATGAACGGAGACGGCATGGAGCCGAGAATAGAGCAGGGCGCTGCCGTGTTTGTGGACGAGGGCGTAATGCCCGAAGCGCCGGGCAACGTAATCCTTTGCAGCATAGACGGCAGGCTTGCCGTCGTGGGATATGTCGGCTCTCAGGAGGTAACCTTGCCGGACGGAACCGTCGAGTCCCGATACATCGTAAAGTATGACAACACGCCTGAGGACGAAGTCTGGGCTGTAGGGGCGTCTGACATAATAGGCAGAGCGGTTTCGTATGATGTATTTTTGGGCGCGCTGATAAGGTTTGTCGCGTCAAAAGCGGGAATGCTCATAATAGTTATAGTTCCCTGCGCCGCACTGGTGATATATGAAGTCGTGATGCTGATACTGTCCCTTAAAAAGGGCAAAAAGGCAGCAGCCGCGCAGGCGGATTCGTCGGAGCTTGATTACGAGATACCCGACTTCTTAAAAGACGATTATGCCGGTGAGGAAAGCAGCTCGAAAAAGACCAAAAAGGCTTATGCAGAGCATGAGCCGGCTGCGTCCGGGTCTGAGCCGGCTGTGCCCGGGTCTGAGCCGGCGATGTCCGGGTCTGAGCCGGCGATGTCCGGGTCTGAGCCGCTGAGGTTTAAGAGCGGCAACAAGGAAAAGCCCGCCGCAAAGCATGCCGACGGAGAAAAGAACCCGTTCGGATTCGGAAACGGCAGCGTAAACATATCCTCCGGGTCGCTCCGTGCCGAGAGGGAAGCAGCCGCACAGCCTAAACCCAAGCCTGCACCCGCATTTACAAGCTCGCAAACGGACAGCATGCCGCCTATAAGAAAAGCGGACCACACCATTCCGGAGGATGCGTATCAGCACAGCGAAGCCGATCATGAAGCCGCGCCCGCCGTCACGCCCAACGCCGCAGCTTTCGAGAAGGTGTATGAGCAAACTCACCGTGAAGAGCCGCAGCCGGCACATGATGACAGCGCCGGCACTTCAAGCAGCGCCGCAAGCTCGGGAGATTTGCTTGGTTCCGGCTCGGTAAGCTCACGCATGGACGAGCTGATGAAGCTTTTGGAAGAGGAAAAGAAGAAGCTAAGCGGCAACTGACAGCAGTTAAAAATGATATTTAAGCGCTCGAACAAAACTCACAAAATTCGGGCGCTTTTTTGCGTCCTGTGCTGCCGTATAATTTTATTCGTTCGGCAAATAATAGCAGTGTTCAGAGACTTAAAAATCGACAGAATACAAAATCTTGCGAAAGGAATGAATAAACATGAAGGCAACAGGAATTGTCCGAAGAATAGACGACTTGGGCAGGGTAGTCATCCCGAAGGAAATACGCAGAACCATGCGCATAAGGGAAGGCGACCCGCTTGAAATATATACAAACAGCGAAGGCGAGGTAATATTTAAAAAGTACTCGCCGATAAACGAAATGTCCGAAACCGCATCCAACGCGGCAGACGTCATCCACAAGCTGAGCGGCTCGCCCGTCATAGTGTTCGACAGGGACCATGTAGTGGCGGTGTCGGGCGTGCAGAAGAAGGAATATATCGAGCGCAGGCTGTCGCAGGCGCTTGAAGAGCTGATTCAGGCGAGAAGGAGCTGGGTGTGTGACAGCAGCGGCGACAGCAAACCCATATCTCCCGTAGAAGGCGTGCAGCGCCCCGCCACAGCAATCGCACCGATAATAGCAGCGGGCGACATCGCCGGAGCCGTGTGCATACTTGTCCCCGATGCGGACGTGCAAAAAACCCAGTCCTCAAACTCGGGGCTGATGCTGACACTTGCGCAGACTGCCGCAATGTTTTTGGCAAAGCAGCTTGAAGAGTAGCTTATTCAAAGCAGCATAAAAATCCCCGTCAGAGCCTGGCGCTCCGGCGGGGATATCTTTTTATGTATACGTGTATTATACCTGCGCTCACTTGTTCGGGTCTATTGCATGGCGGTAGCTCCAAAGGTACTGTATGCCGGAGCCTGCGGTGAGCACTGCCGCAATCCACACGAGCACAGCGTCAATCACGTGCACGGCGGTTTCAGGCATGCCGACTCCGACAGCCATAATACCGTGAAGGAACAGCACGGCCACAACCGCGACCATTGTAAATGCGGTTTTAAGCTTGCCGAACCATCCTGCGGCGACGACTGTGCCGTCGTCCGACTTGACAACCAGCCTCAGCGCAGAGACCATGAACTCTCTAAACAGTATTATTATCACCGGCACGGAGCTGACCCAGCCTTTTTCCACAAAGACCAAAAGCGCAGCCATGACCAGCGCCTTGTCCGCAAGCGGGTCCAAAAACTTTCCGAAAGCCGTTATAAGCCCGTATTTTCTCGCTATTTTTCCGTCGAGCATGTCTGTTATCGACGCCGCGGCAAATATCACAAGCGATATCAAAAGGTTAAAGCTTGTGAACTCCCAAAGCGCAAAGACCAAAAACAGCGGTATCATGAACACCCTCAAAAGGGTGAGCTTATTGGGTAGGTTCATCGCTCATCCTCCCCAGTGACATGCCTATTAAGTCGTAATCGATGTAGTCCTCCGCCTTTATCGCCACGTATTCTCCGACCGACGGCGTGCGTCTGGGTGAAGTGAAGAACACTTTTCCGTCTATTTCGGGGGCCTGAGCGGCGCATCTTCCGTACCACATCTCGGAGTACCTGTCGTATCCCTCTACGACAATCTCCATTGATCTGCCCAGGTAGTACTTTACAAGCTCGTCGTTTACAAGCATCTGCTCCTGCATGATTATGTCGGCGCGTCGCTGCTTTTCCTCTTCATCTATCTGGTCGGGCATAGACGCCGCCGGCGTGCCCTCCTCCTGAGAATACGCAAAGCATCCGAGCCTGTCAAACTTGGCTTCCTTCACAAACTCGCAAAGCTCTTCAAACTGCTCCTCGGTCTCTCCGGGGAATCCCGCGATAAGCGACGTCCTCAAAAAGACGTTAGGCATTCTCGTGCGGATTTTGTCAAGCAGCATGCGTATGTCTGAGCCGGTAGTCTTGCGGTTCATCTTTTTTAAAATATCGTCGCATATGTGCTGGATGGGTATGTCGAAGTACTTTAAGCACTTGTGCTCCGTCGCAACTGTTTCTATCAGCTCGTCGGTTATCCTCTCGGGGTAGGCATACAAAAATCTCACCCACTTCAGCCCGTCTATTTGGCATATCTGATGCAGCAGCTCCGGCAGCATTCCCTTGCCGTACAAATCCTCGCCGTAGCGGGTGGTGTCCTGCGCTATCAATGCTATCTCGCGGTAGCCTACCTTTGCAAGCCATTTCGCCTCATCGAGTATGCTTTCCATCGTCCTCGAGCGGTATTTGCCGCGTATCATGGGTATGGCACAGTAGGAACAGCAGTTTGAGCAGCCCTCCGCAATCTTTATGTACGCATAGGTTCGGGTGGAGACTATTCTTCTGCCGTCTATTATAAGTGCGCTCTTGTCGCCGTACATGGTTATAGGGCCTTCGCCCGCGACAACCTTTTTGATGATTTCGCCGAGCATTTCGTTCGCGCCTATTCCCACCACCGCGTCAAGCTCCGGTATTTCCTTCATGACCTCGTCGCGATACCGCTCGCCCAGGCATCCGGTCACTATGACGGCTTTTATCCTGCCCTCTTTTTTCAGCTCAACAAGCTCCAGTATCGTCTCTATAGCCTCCTGCTTTGCGGCTTCTATAAAACCGCAGGTGTTTACGATTGCCACATCGGCAAGCGACGCATCGGTGCGTATAGCGAAGCCCTCTTCGCGCAGGTTGTAAAGAATGTGCTCGGCGTCCACCTCGTTCTTAGGACATCCTAAGCTGACCATTCCGACTGTTATCGGCATTTTGTAGCCTCCCTCGTATTTTTAATATTCATAATCGTCGTACTCGTCCGCATCGGAAAACTCCTGCGGCATCTCGTCGAGCACGGCGCGTATCGCATTTTTTATGTCGGAGTATGAGTACCCCAGCCTTGCAAGCGCAGCCTTGAGCCGCCTCATGCCCTTTTCGTCGCCGAGGCAGGAGCGGTATTTTCTTCTTATCACCGCCGCCGCACGCTCCGACGTGTCGTCGCGGTACTCCGAAAGCGCATCGTCAATCACCTCGTCGGGTATCCCGCGACGCTTAAGCTCAAGCCTTGCACGGTACTCGCCGTACCCCTTTTTAAGGCAAAGGCTTTCGGCAAGCGCACTCGCGTACCTTGAGTCGTTTATCTGCCCGCCCGATGTGAGCTTGTCCATGACAAACGCGCATATCTCGTCGGCGTAGCTTGCGCTCAGCTTTGTGTACATCTCAACGTATGAGTAGTCGCGCCCGTCAAGCAGGTACAGCGCCCTTTGCATGGCTTTTGACTTTTCGTTTTCAAAAATCATCTCGTCTGCCGCCGCTGCCGGCACGCTCATGCCCTTGCCAAGATGATAATTTGCAGCAACCTCTGCACTAAGGTACAGCGGCTGCTCGTACCCTTCAAAGCATATCTTCACCGTTTGCCTTGACGTCTTGCCCTGCGGCATGGCTTCCATGCTTGAAATGACAAGCGTGCGCCTGTCGGGATTGAAGATTTCATCCTGCATGGCTTTACTCGGCGGGAGTAAATTCGTCGAAGTCCTCGTCGTCCGGCTCTATCACAACGCTTGAAGAGCTTGACGTTCTCTTAGGCTCCGCCTTGGCCTTAGGCGCGTCGGACGCATCGTCCTCGGAATTGTCCTCGCCCGCCATGGCCGACACGGCGGCCGCCGCAGCCTCAGACAACGCCGCCGCCTTTTTGCTGCGCTTTGACGCCATGACAAGGTTTTGCTTTTGCTCTTTTATCTTTTCCTCGATTTCCGCCATGACGTCGGGGTTGTTTGTCAGGAAGTCCTTGGTGTTGTCTCTGCCCTGACCTATCTTGTTTCCGTCATAGCTGTACCATGCGCCCGACTTGTGGATTATGTCAAGCTCTGTCGCGATGTCCACAATCTCGCCCACGCGTGATATGCCCTTGCCGTACATTATGTCAAACTCCGCTTCCTTAAACGGCGGAGCAACCTTGTTTTTAACCACCTTGCACCTTGTGCGGTTTCCTATGACCTCCGCGCCGTTTTTGATTGCTTCGCCGCGGCGAACCTCAATTCTCACCGACGCATAGAACTTGAGCGCCCTTCCTCCCGGTGTCGTCTCGGGGTTGCCGTACACAACGCCTATCTTTTCTCTGACCTGGTTGATGAATATCGCCACGCAGTTTGACTTGGATATTACGCCGGTGAGCTTTCTCATCGCCTGCGACATAAGACGCGCAAGCTGTCCTACGTGGTTGTCGCCCATCTCGCCGTCTATTTCCGCCTTTGTGACCATTGCTGCAACCGAGTCCAAAACTATTACGTCGATAGCTCCGGAGCGAACAAGCGCCTCCGCAATTTCAAGAGCCTGCTCTCCGGAATCGGGCTGAGACACGAGCATGGAGTCTATGTCTACTCCGAGCTGTGACGCATACACCGGATCGAGCGCATGCTCAACGTCTATAAACGCAACCTCTCCGCCCAGCTTTTGAGCCTCCGCCACGATGTGCAGCGCAACGGTGGTCTTTCCCGAGCTTTCGGGGCCGTATATTTCGACTATTCTTCCCCTCGGCACGCCGCCTATACCGAGCGCCATGTCAAGGGTCATGGAGCCTGTCGGAATGGACTCTACGTTCATCGTCGTGTTCTGTCCCAAGCGCATTACCGCGCCGACGCCGTAAGCCTTTTCTATCTGTGCAATGGCGGTTTCAAGCGCCTTTTTCTTTTCTTCCTTTGTCTGCGTCGCAGCGGGGACGTTTTTCTTTTCAACGGTTTTCTTCATTGCCATGTGGACAGCCTCCTGTGCTGATGGATTTTAACGGTCCTGAGCCGTTTCTCATGTTATAATATAACACAAATTTGCGGCGCTGTACACCCCGCAAATCGCTATTTATGTCCGATAAATTGTACTGCTATTCACTGCCTCATCCGATACTTGCCGACACCACTCTGTCTTTTCCCGCAAGGTCCTTTGTCACGGATGCATCCCGATAGCCGCAGTCCTCAAGTATTTTTATAACGCTTTGCGCCTGCGAGCAGCCTGTTTCAAAGAGTATTTTTCCGCCCGCAGCAAGCGCATCCTTCCACGCATCCGCCACAGCCCTGTAATACTCAAGCCCGTCACTGCCGCCGTACAAGGCAAACGCCGGCTCGCGGCGAACCTCTTTTTGAAGCTCACGCATGTCGCGCTCGTCAAGATACGGCGGGTTGCATGTGATTATGTCCGCCCTGCCGAACCTTGTTACAAAGCCGTCCGCGGACTGCTTTTGCGTCACGTCGAGCATAAGCGCCGTCACGTCGGCGCGGTGTGCGGCTATGTTTTTTTCAAGCCAGTAAAACGCATCCTTTGAAAGCTCCGCAGCGTAAAAATGCGCCTGCGGGAGTTTTTTTGACAGCACAATCGGTATGCATCCCGTGCCGCTGCAAAGGTCTAAAACCGTCTCGGCATTTAAGGCGCCGCCGAGCTTTAACACCTCGTCCACAAGCGTTTCGGTGTCCTGCCTCGGTATCAATACCCCCTCGCCGACGTAAAACTCTTCGCCGTAAAACTCCCACTTTCCCGCAATGTACTGCAAAGGCTCTCCCGAAATGCGGCGGGCGAGCATAGACTCAAGCTTTGAGCGCTCATCCTCCGTCATTTCTCTGTTGAGCCTTGAGCACAGCAGGTCGGTAAGAAAGCTCCTTGAATATATGCATTCAAACAAAACTCTCGCCTCTAAGTCTGCATCCTCAACACCGGCGTCCGCAAGAACTTTTTCGGCGCGCAAAAGCTCGTCTTTTACCATTTGTCCTTTTCTTTGTCCTCATGCACGCAGGGCATGAACGCAGCTATTGCAACCTCTATTTGGCTGTCGTCCGGTTCACGGGTGGTGAGTCTTTGTATCCAAAGGCCGGGAGCGGAGATTATCCTTGTGGCGACGTTGTCGTATCTGCCGTTGATTCTTATGACCTCATACGCCACCGAGACTACAATCGGCAAAACGCAAAGCTTTAACAGCGCCCTGAGCCACACCACGTCCCACGGCAGCATGAACAGCGTGTTTACGATTATGGATATGAACAAAACGAGGAATATAAAGGACGTGCCGCAGCGGGGGTGGAAGCGTATGTGTTTTTTCACATTTTCGACTGTCAGCTCGTCTCCCGCCTCGTAGCATGCGATTGTCTTGTGTTCTGCGCCGTGGTACTCATAGGTGCGGCGTATGTCCTTGAGGCGGCTTGTCAGCCAGATGTAGAACACAAATATGCCTATTTTAAGCGCGCCCTCTATTATGTTTTTGAGAATGTATATGTCGTCAAGCCCCGGGATGAGTATTGCAAGCCCTCTTGTCGCAAGCGCGGGCAGGTATACAAACAGCAAAAGCGCCAGCGCGACGCCGAGCACTCCCGCCACGACCATAAGTCCCGCCATGAGCTTGTCGCCGAGCTTGTCTGTCAGCCATTTTTCAAACTTTGACGGCTCCTCTTCTTCGACGCCCTGCATCGACTTGTCGGCGGATTTTGATATGCACCTGTAGCCGTCTATAAGGGTGGTGACAAAGTTGACCGGACCGCGTATGAACGGCGTCTTTTGATACCACTTTGCCGCGGGAAGCGACCACGTCTCAAGGTCTATCGTGCCGTCGGGGAGCCTTACGGCCATCGCCTCGGTGTCCGAGCCTTTCATCATTACTCCCTCTATTAAAGCCTGCCCGCCGATTCTCGTCTTGAACTTGGCAGGCTCTTTTTTATTGCCTTTTTTGCTCATTAAAATTACCTTCTCTCCTTTGCAAGTTTATATTAAGATTTAATGCCCGGGAGGGTTATCATAACCGTTGTGCCGGTTCCGAGCTTGCTGTTTATGACCAGCTTTCCTCCGTGCATCTCAACTATTTCATTTGCAACCGCAAGCCCTATTCCGGAGCCTCTGCGGGTGTGGTTTGCCTTGTAGAATTTCGTCTTTACCTTGGGCAGGTCTTCTTCGGATATGCCCACGCCGGTGTCCGAAACAAGTATTACTATGTCGCCCTTGTTTTCATACGCCTCCACCGAAACAACGCCGCCCGGGTTTGAATACTTGACCGCGTTGTCGATGATGTTTATAAACACCTGCCTCAGCCTCGCCTTGTCGCCGTACACAAAGGGCAGCATCTGCGGCTCGTAGTATTTAAGCTCTATGCCCAAAGACTTTGCGCGCTCGGTGTATATAAGCACAGCCTCGCCCAGCTCCGCAAGTATGTCGCAGGTCTCCTCCTTTAAAGTAAACCTGCCGTCCTGTATTCTTGAAAAGTCCAAAAGCTCCTCAACCATGTCCGAAAGCCTTTGCGTCTCGCCGGTTATGACCCTCATCGCCTTTTGTATCGTTTCGGGGTCGTCCGGCATGCCGAGTGCGGTTTCGCTCCAGCCCTTTATCGCCGTAAGCGGCGTGCGCAGCTCGTGGGAAACGGAGGATATGAACTCGTTTTTGACCTTGTCCGAGTTTGCAAGCTCGTCCGCCATGTAGTTTATCGCGTCCGCAAGCTCGCCTATCTCGTCGTCGCTCCGCTTTTCAATCCTCTCCTTGAAGTCGCCCTGAGCGTATCTTCTCGCCGTCTGGCATATCTGACGCACCGGCATTACTATCGAGCGTATGAAGTACATGCCCGAAAATACCATCAAAAGCACTATTGCAGCCACAACCACCGACAAAAGTATCGCAAGCTTCACCATTTGAGCCTGCACAAGCTCCATCGATGTCATTATCCTGAGCGCGCTGTACTCGCTTGAAAGCTCCGGCAAAAGCGCGGTGCAAAGCATTACCTTCTCGCCGCTCTGCAAGGTGAGCACCCTGCTCGTCCTTCCGTCCTGCGATTCCTGCGCCGCCTGAAGGTCGTCAAGATTCATCCACTCTGACGGCTGAAAGCCGGAGCTTGTGAGCGTAGTGTTTCCTATTGAGTTTATCGCCATAAGCTCGTACTTTTCCTTTTCGGAAAAGCCCTCTATCATGCTTCTGACGCCGTTTTGATAGCCGGACACGGATGTGTATCCCGCAAGACCCATCGTAAGCGCGTCGAGCTTTGTGTTTAAATCCTGCCGCACGGCGGATGTGTAGTAGTTGTTTGCAAGCACAAGCATCAAAATCTCAACTAAAATGAGCACCGCAATGACTATTCCCAAAGAATTTATCAGCCAGCGCCGAGTTATGCTGTGCCGCTTTCCCACAGCCGCGAACGTGAATACGCCCTTATCGTCAGACATGATTACTGCTCCGCGTTCCACTTATAGCCGTAGCCCCAAATGGTTATGATGTATTTGGGCTTGGACGGCTCGTCCTCTATCTTCATTCTTATTCGGCGGATGTTTACATCGACTATCTTTTCCTCGCCGTAGTAGCTCTCACCCCATATGTGCCGCAGTATGCTCACACGGTCGAGCGCGGTGTTCGGGTTCTTTAAAAAGTATTCCATTATCTGATACTCAACCTGCGTCAAATCTATCGGCACGCCGTTTTTTGTGACAACTCTGCTCTTAAAGTTTATGGTAAACGGTCCCGAGCTGACCTCGCTTTGCTTGTCCGACTTGCTGTTCATTAAGCTCACGCGCCGGCATATTGCGTCCACACGCGCTATAAGCTCCGATATCGAGAACGGCTTTGTGATGTAGTCGTCCGCGCCTATCATAAGGGATGAAACCTTGTCCATCTCCTGAGACTTTGCACTCAGCATTATAATGCCTATGCTGTCGCTGCGCTCTCTCAGCTGCTTGCACACGGTAAAGCCGTCTATGCCGGGCATCATTATGTCTAAAAGCACCGCGTCAAAGTTTCCTCCCGCCTCGTCAAACGCCTTTATCGCGTCCTCGCCGCAGCTCACGTCTGTCACGTCGTAACCGCTTCTTTTTAAGTTCAAAACGACAAACTCGCGGATGGAGTCCTCGTCCTCGCAAACAAGAATACGCTTCATTTGCTTTCTCCTTTGTCATGATTCAATGTAGTAAAGATTGCTTCTCACCTCGTCGGCGGTTAAAAGCAGCGGCTCGCTCTCGCTTGCTATGCTCTTATACATGAAGCAAACGTAGTCTGTGCCGTCTATATATACATAGCCGTTGTTTTCATACGCCTGCTCGCTCGCTGTCGGCAGAACGGCTATGCTCAAAAGCCCCTCCATTTCGGAAATGCTCTGGGCTGTGTAGTCGTACTTTAAGAATGTTATTTCGTTTGTGTCGGCGTTTCTTTGCACCGTGACAAAGTTGTGCCACCTTCCGGGGAGCTTGAATATATACCCTCCCGACACGTTGTAGTAGCTTTGAGCCTCTTCATAAAAGTCTCTCAGCTCCGGGTCGTATGAAAGCCACAGCGTGATGTTTTCTATGTCCGACTGGGTCAGAGCGGAATACCCCAAAAACGGGCTTATGACCGGTATCTCAACGTCCCCGTCGCCGTCGTAATCCATGGTTCTGTAGCCGTAAGGGCGCGCCGTGCGCTCAAGCAGCCCGCTGCTGTCAGACGTTGGCGAGACGATTGTGTCGCCGTCGAGCATAACTATTTCGGTAAAAGCCGTGGCATTTTCCGTCACCGCATCTATAAACAGCGCGTTCACGCCGTCGTAAAGCTCTCCGTAGCAGCAGCCGGATATATATGAGGCGCTGACCGAAAGATTTCGCTCTCTTGTCTGATAGTCGAGTCCGTCAAGGGTCTTTATGGTGCTGACAGATACGGAGGTGCCCACCTTTCTGACGATTACCGTTTCATCTGCGCCGCACCCGTCTAAGTCCCACCTGCCTATTACGGTGTATGCGCCCTCGTATATCGACGCAAGAACTCCGGATGTGTACCTGTATATGCATACGCTCTTGTCCTCCGATGCCGGACTTCCGTAGCCTATTATTATGTCAACCGTGCTGCCGTAGTCGGCAAGCATCACCGTGTCAACGTATGTCCCGCTTCCCGCAAGCTCGTACATGGCGTCCCATCCGCCGTCCTCCGTCTTGTCAAGAACCGACACCCTCACGTTTTGCGTGCTCGACTGTGACGAAAGCGTGTAAAAAGCCAAAGCCTCGTCGTTTCCGTCTGCGTCTATGTCGGTTATTATGAACGCGGAGCGGTAGTCTCCGGAGCGGGGATAGGACGGCACAACCGTTCCCCCGACGCTTTCTATCAGCGCATCGTGAACTGCCGCCTGCTCGTCGGCTATGCTCGGTGCGGCAAGGAGACTGTCGATGGAAAAGGTGATGGTCTCGCATCCGCAGAGGGTGCAGAGCATGCACACCAAAGCCAAAACCGCAGTTTTTTTAAAGGTATTTACTGCGCTCACCTTTCCACCTCCCGAAAATGTAAAATCATATGTCTTATACGTACATGTCGGCATAATACGCCTTATGCTATTATACTACAAGTGCGTGACAGTTGCAACCGCCGCGAAGCCCCTGTTTGCCCGTTTTTTAATACAAAACCGCGCAAAACCTTAAAAGCGTCACGGAATATAAAAAAGCAGCGCCGCCAAAAAGCAACGCTGCCCTTAAAGTTTATGTTCTGTCCGCTATGTCTACATATGCTCTCTGACCGCTTATCGCCTTGTACGCAGGTCTTATGATTCTTTGGCCTGTCGTCTTTTCCTCGAAGCGGTGAGCGCACCAGCCTGCCATCCTTGAAACCGCAAAGAGCGCCGTGGCTATTTCCTCCGGTATGCCGAGCATCCTGTAGCAAAGTCCCGAATACATGTCCACGTTTGCGCAAAGCGCCTTTTCCGAGCCGGTTTCCTCGTTGAAGATCGCGGGCGTGAGGCGCTCTATGCTGTTCAAAAGCTCAAACTGGCTTTCAAACTCCGTGCCCTTTGCCATCTCAAACGCCGTCTTTTTAAGTATGGTCGCGCGCGGGTCGGAAAGGGTGTATACCGCATGTCCCATGCCGTAGATGAGTCCCGAACGGTCGGACGCTTCCTTTCTTATTATCTTTCTTAAAAGCTCCGAAAGCTCGACGTCGTTTGACCAGTCGCGCACGTTTGCCTTTATGTAGTCGAGCTGCTCCAAGACCTTTATGTTTGCGCCGCCGTGCTTGGGGCCTTTGAGCGAGCCGACAGCCGCCGCATACGCAGAATACGGATCCGTGCCGGACGACGTCAAAACTCTGCACGCAAATGTGGAGTTGTTTCCTCCGCCGTGCTCCGCATGGAGCATGAGCATCAAATCGAGGAGCTTAGCCTCTTCGTCGGTGTATACTCTGTCGTGCCTTAAAAGCGAAAGTATGGTTTCCGCGGTGGACTCCTCGGGGTTTAGCTGGTGCATATACATGCTCTTTCCGTCGTAAACCCTGCGCTTTACCTGATACGCCGACGTCATTATCACCGGCATCTTGGCAAGTATCGAAACAGCGGTGGAAAGCTCCTGGTCGGGAGTCTGCGGCTCGGGGTTTTGCGCATAGGAGTACAGCGCAAGTATGGCTCTTGCGAGCTTGTTCATGATGTTCTTCGAGGGCGCCTTTAAAATCATGTCCTCAAAGAATCCGGGGGGCAGCTCGCGGTTTTCCGCAAGCGCGCGGTTGAAGTTTGCAAGCTCCCGCAGCGTCGGCAGCTTTCCCAAAAGCAAAAGGTACGCCACCTCTTCATATCCGAACCTGTCCGACTCCTGAGCGCCGGCGACAAGGTCGTAAATGCTGTATCCTCTGTAGTAAAGCTCGCCGTCTATGTTTTGCTTTTCGCCTTCGTTCATGATGTATCCGTGAACGTTGCATATGTTTGTAAGTCCCGCAAGCACACCCGTTCCGTCGGCATTCCTGAGGCCGCGCTTCACGTCGTATTTCTGATAGTACCTTGGGTCGATGCGGTTGTTTTCAAGGAACTCTTCGCAGAACTCTCTGCGCGTGTTTTCGTCGATATTAAGCTTCATATGCATTCCTCTCATTCACAGTGATATTAAATTAAAGTGTAGCACTAACGCGCGCCGTTGTCAACCAAAGCGGATAAAAAATGAATTTCGGCGCATGTTCAGACTGCATTTTCAGCCCCGCAAGGCTCGCCGGCGCCGCAGACGCACCCGCAGAAAAAGGCGGCATGCGCCTAAAAAATGCATATATAAAATACCGATTTATGCATTTTAGCCGCCCGTGAGGGTGTGATAGGTGTAAAAACCGTAAACATTGAGTATCGGCTCGTCATACCTTGACGCGCGGTCGTACCATGCGCCGAACCTGTCATAGTACCCGAACGCATTCATGGCGGGGGTGACATTCTGCACGTCGCGTATCATCTGATACTCCCTTGAAAGGGGTATTCCCGCCGCTTCAAGCGTCGTCACGCCGAGAAAGTTCGGGCTTGTCACCCCAAGCCCCGGCTCTTGCTCATAGTCAAGCTCGAAGTTTGACCATATCATGTACGGCGTTTGATAGCGGGTGAGAAAGTTGTTTACGATGAGGTTTAAGTTCGGCGACAGCTCGTCTATCAGCTCCTGTTCGACTGCCGGCTGATGGTCTCCGAAGAACACTATCATAGTCCGCTCGTCCACGCCTTCAAAATACTCGATGAGCGATGCCAAAGCCTCGTCCGAAATCTTCATCAGCGACAAAAACTGCTCCGCCCTCGGGTACTTTCCCTCGCTGTCCTCTATGTGCACGTCCGTCGTGAAGTCGTCGCCCTCGTATTCGTAGCCCGAATGGTTTTGCACCGTCACGCCGAAAATAAATATGCGTTCGGAGCTTTTGTTCTCAAACTGCTCTATCACCTGCTCGTAAAACCACTCGTCGCTTATGTAGTTTCGCACGTACTCCGGCTCGCTTCCGAAGTTTTTCTCCCATATTTTATCGCTTGTGAACTTGCTGTCGCTGCCCGTCATGTCCTCCGCGCTTATGAAGTCGTCAAATCCCATAAGCTCGTACACCGAGTTTCTCTTCCAGCTCACCTCGTAAAACGGATGCATGGCAACCGTCTCGTAGCCGTACTGCTCAAGATAGCTCGCCATAGAGGGGATTTCCCGCGTTATCTGCTGCATGTATGAGTAGCTGCCGCTCGGCAGATACATCATCGACAGTCCTGTCAAAAACTCAAACTCGGTGTTGCATGTTCCGCCGCCCAAAGTGGACACCAAAAGCTTTCCGCTCAGGTACTCGTCTGACAGCTCGTCGTAGTTGGGCATGTAATCGACGTCTGTTTTGAGCCGTCCCAGGTACGAAAGGTCCGAAAAGCTCTCGTTCATGATGACTATTATGTTAGGCAGGTCGCTTAATTCCTCCGGCGGAGCCTCGTCTTCGTATGACGACAAAAAGTTTTCAAGCGTCTCCGCGGAGTACCCCACCGGCTCGTCATAGCGCATCTTTCTTGCCGATATGTAGAAGTTGAGCGCAATGCCGTTTAAGTCGTTTGTCGCCTCGGTGTTAAAGGTGGATGTGCTGAACGAATCGTAGTCTATATTCCATATATACCCCGCGCAAAGCCCCGCCAACGCCAGCGAGCACACCGCCGCCGCAGGTCTTGCCAGATATGACGACAGCTTTTTTCTCCAGCCGAGGGGAAAGCTCTTTGCAAACGCCGCATACGCCGTCATTGCCGCCAGAGCCGTGAGCATTTCGGGGCTCAGGTGCCACTGGTCGGGGGACGTGACGTTCATGGCGGTGTCTATTGCAAAGAGGTCTGTCGGCACAAGCGGGGTGCCGCGTATCATCATAACTATGCGGTCAGCGGCATGAGCCGAAAACGCCAGCCCGAACTCTATGCACACCGATGCAAACACCGACTGCGTAAGCCCGAACGCCACAAGCTGAATCAAAACGTAAAAGACGAGGTTTTCAAAGTATATTACGGGTTGGTAAACCGGCGAGCCGGCAAGCTCTCTCACCGCCTCAAAGCACACTGTCGGACCAAGCGCAAATATGACCACGGAAACGATTCTTCGGGCTGCCGCACCGAGATTTATTTTTACAATCAGCGTCAAACACATGAGCGCAGCCGCCGTCAGGAATTTAAACGCATCATAAGCCAAAAGCTTTCCGCTCTCAAAGAACGCGCCTATGTTTATCACGGCGGCTAAAATAACCGCCGCTCCGACCGCCGCCGCAAATATCAAACCCTTGCCGCGGCGCAGGGATATCGTCTTTTCAGATGCCAAATTTCGTCCTCCTTAATCCGCACAGTTTGCCGCACTGCCACTGTGCCGCTTTACTTGCGGTAATTGACAGAAAACACGCGCCTGTGTATTATTTTTATAAGAAGCTGTTTTAAAAATACGCTGTATCTGCGCCGCGCAAAATGCGTGACGCATTTAAAGCCGTCTGCATAAAATAGTACTGAATATCTGCATTATATAATAGTGCGGTCAATTTTTCAACCGCGGTTTAAGGAGGGAGGAGCAAGATGTCTCAGGCAAAGCAGTCGATTAGAAGAGTGCTGTGGGAGTATTTGATGATAAGTATAGGCTCCTGCGTGTATGCCGTGTCAATAAGCCTGTTTTTGGACCCGAACGGGATAGTCCCGGGCGGATTTACCGGACTTGCGGTGATAGTGCGGCAGTTTTTCCCCGGACTTCAGACCGGAACCGCGGTGCTGATACTCAACCTGCCTATTATCATCTTGGGAATATGGAAGTTTAAGCTGAGGTTTTTGGCGTCAACCATATACTCCGTCCTGCTTTCTTCCGTCATGATGAACCTGCTGAACAAAATAGGCCCTTTGACAAAAGACCCCCTGCTTGCATGCGTCGCCGGTGGCTGCCTGATGGCAATAGGGCTTGAAATGGTGCTTTATCAGGGCGCGACAACCGGCGGCACGGATATAATAGTAAAGCTCCTTCGGACGAAATTCCGCGGACTTTCCGCCGGAACGCTCTTTATAATAACGGACGGAATAGTCGTACTGTTTGCCGTGATAACAACCGGCGATATCGACTCGGGTCTGTATGCCGCGCTGTGCATAATAGTTTCCGCCGTGGTGATGGATCACATACTCAACGGCAGCAGCGAGGCTAAAATGATACTTTTGGTCAGCGACAGATACGAGGAGATAACAAACCGCCTCATGACAGAGCTTGATGCGGGGGTCACACTCTTGGACGGCGTCGGAGCATACTCCGGCACGAAAAAGAAGGTGGTCATGTGCGTGGTCAAAAAATCGGTCACCTCAAAGGCAATGCGCCTTATAAAAAGCGTTGATAACGCATCCTTTGCGATAATCACCACCGCAAACGAGGTATTCGGCGAGGGCTACAAGCTCCATGAGGACAACTTTTAAAGAAAAAAATATCCGCCCGCCGGCAGGGAAGATACCCTGTGCCGAAGGGCGGATTTTTACGCATGCATCAGGCGTGCATTATTATAAATGTATATACGGGTTTTGCTCAAAAGATTACTTTTGCGCGCTGAACGCATACACGGTCACGTGGTGGTACTTTTCACCCGCACGCAGTATGGGCTTTTCAAAGTTGTCGTGGCGCATGGCGTTGGGGTAAAACTGCGTTTCAAGGCAAAGTCCCTCCCTGCGGCATATCGGCTTTCCGCCCTTGCCGTAAGGCGCCGTGCCGTCAAGGGAGTTTCCGCTGTAAAACTGCACTCCGGGCAGGTCGGAATACACGTCCATGACTATTCCGCTCTTTCCCGCTTTAAGTGTCGCAATGTTTCTGAAGCCTTCGCCGTCGGGGCAGAAGTTGTGGTCGTATCCTCCGGCAAACCGCAGCTGCTCATAGTCGCAGTCAATTCTGTCGCCTATTCTGTTAAATGACGTGAAGTCGAGCGGCGTTCCTTCAACCTTTGCCACGTATCCTACGGGCAGGCATTCGGAGTTTCCGACGGTGAAATGAGCAGCCCTGAGCTTCAAGCAGTGGTCTGAGATGCTGCCCGAGCCTTCGCCGTCAAGGTTGAAGTAGCAGTGATTTGTCAGGTTGCATATGGTGTCCGCGTCGCTTTCGGCGGTGTAGTCTATGACAAGGGCGCTATGGTCGTCAAAGCTATACTTCACGCATACGCTGAGCGTTCCGGGAAAACCGCACTCGCCGTCGGGGGAGGTGTAGCGCATGACAACGCTTTCGCCGTCGATTTCTCCGCTCCAAAGCCTTTTGTCAAATCCGGGATTGCCGCTGTGAAGGTTGTTTCTGCCGTCGTTTTTCTCAAGTGTGTATGTCTTGCCGTTTAATGAAAACTCCGCGCCCTCGATGCGGTTTCCGTTTCTTCCTATCACAGCTCCGATGTATTTGTTTTGGGCTTCATAGTCGGCGGGCGAGTCGTAGCCTAAAGCTACGTCGGTGAGCTTGCCGTTTTTGTCGGGCAGGACTATGGAGCGGATAGCCGCGCCGTACTCTATCACCTCAAGATATGCTCCCGCACTGTTTCTAAGCTCATAAAGGTATACGCTTTTGCCGTCCGAGAGCTTGCCGAACTCACGCTTTGTCACAGTTGTCATTTTTAAGATGCGTCCTTTCTTAAAAAATTTAAATTATTTATTTTCAGTGCAATAAATATTGCGTCAACTTTGTATTATCAGTGTAACACCCTTTGAGCTTAAATTCAACAACGGCGCGGAAATTAAACAAGATTAATTATTGATTAAACTTTTAATCAAAGTGCTGAAATTGTATTTACAAAGGGCGGTTTCAGTGTTATAATGATAACAACTAAGTAAAAAAGGAGTGTCACAAAATGACTAAAAGAATTCTAGCGATAGTCCTGGCATTGGCGATGAGTTTGTCGCTCATGACAGCAATATCGTTTGCTGCCGTTCCCGACATCGGTAATATCATAATTACCAAGAACCAAGACGGCAAAACAATGACAGTGACTTGGAACAGTATTCCCGACACAGAATATTATACTGTGCAGGTTTACAGAGATAAGGATCCCCTTGGTAATCCCATCAGAGCCACATCAGCAACAGCACAAATCACACCTAATGGTGCAGGAAATTATTCTGTACAGGTAACTGCATACAATGACGGAATAATTGGCGTTGGAAACAGTGGCACTGTTCCTTGGACTGTTACAACGAGCGGCTCTGGCAGCATAAGCATGACTGTTCAGGTTGGTGCAACCGTAGTCGTTAAGTGGAAGCACAACGATGCGTATGCCGGCTATGCAGTTGAGTTTATCGACAAGAGCGGAAACAAGGAAACTCAGTTTGTAAGCGGTGAAAGTCAGGCGGCGGGAAAAGAACTCTCTTGTACATACAAGGGAGAATCCAGCGCAAGTGATTTATCCAAGATAAACATTTATCCCGGTTCTTCTGCTACGAGCCACCTTTCTACCGTAATAGGTTCTTGGACTAATTCCGGTTCTTCTACCGGCGGCAACACCGGAGGCTCGGGAGTTCAGATTCAGGGCAACATCAATGTAAGCGTCAGCGGTTCCAAAGGCGTTGTTACATGGGGCGCGGTTCCCAATGCATCAGCTTACACCGTAACCATCTCCAACAACAGCGGCTCATATCCGCAGAGATTCGGCTCAAGCACAACAAGCGCAACCTTCGACTACTACTCCAACATGGCTTACAACATCATTGTAAGCGCTACTGTTAACGGCCAGTCATCCGTTATCGGTGTGGCTGAAATAGCTGCGGGCAGCGGCGGAAGCTCTATCGGCGGCACAGTAGTTGCCACAAGACCTTCTTCAAACAGCAGCTCGGTATTCCTTCAGTGGACAGGCAACTCCGCTCCTTACTTAATCACATATTCTGCAAGCGGCTACGGCTCACAGATGACACAAGTGGCAACCACCAACTATATAACCCTCAACTGCGACCCCAACTACAGCTGGGTATTCACGGTATCATCTCTTACCAACGGATCGGTTGTAGGCTACGCAGCTCTTAACAGAGGTTCTTCCTCAAGCTCCAACAACTCCGGTTCTATAGGAACCACCGGCAGCCTCACCATCAGCAGAGGTCTCAACAGCTCCGTGGTTTCATGGCCTTCAGTGAGCGGGGCAACCGGTTACATTGTAACCTATAAGAGCTCCAGCGCTTCCTACTCATCAAACCAGTTTGTAAGCTCTACAAGCTTCACCGTTCCTTACGGCTCAAGCGAAACTTGGACAGTAACCGTTCAGGCTCTGTACGGCAACCAGACAATAACCGTCGGTTCCGCAACAGTAACTCCTTCCGGAATCACTCAGGGCGGTTCTACTTCTTCGAGCAACACCACTCAGGGCAACAACTGCACCGTTACAAGCTATGACAACTATGCCGTACTTTCATGGAGCGGCACAGGCAGAGCCCCGTACACCGTTATCTACTACTTGAACGGCAACACCACTAACGGACAGATGATCAGCACCAACTCGACATCTATCCAGCTCAACATTTCAAGGTCTTACTCATACGTTGCAATAGTACTTGACTCGCAGAACAGACAGGTTGCATACGTAAGCGTTAAAGGCTCTACTTCAACCGGCGGCTCTACGAGCGGCGACATAACCAAGACCGAGATTGTAAACCTCACCGCTACTCCCAAGAACGGTTGGCAGACAACTATTTCCTGGAACAGAAGAAGCGACGCGGTTGCATACATCGTAATGTACGGTCTCCTTGGTGCAACAGCATCTGAGGACACTCAGGTAATCGCCACAAGCGTTGACATTCCGTTCAGCTCATCAATAGGCTATCAGGTATATGTATACGCTCTGACAAGCACAGGCAGAACCTACGAAGTAGGTCACATCTACAATGTTCCCGGTTCAACCGGTTCAACAGACAACGACGATGATGTAAAGGATTATCCTACTAACTTCAAGGCTACATCCGGCAACAAGAAGATTACGCTTTCTTGGGATGCGGCTGACGGAGCAAGCAGCTACACCATTTACTACAGAAGAGCTACTTCTTCTAAATGGCTCAGAGCCGGCACCATCTCTAAGACTGCTGTTAACATCACCGGTCTTACCAACGGCGTCGACTACGAGTTCAAGGTAACCGCAAACGGCAATGATTCCGGAATTGTTGAGATTGCACCTTCTGCAACCACTTCAACAACCGTAATCGCACGTGACCCCGCAGACGATAACGACGACGTAACCGTAAGCGATGAGATTTCGCTCATCTCCGTAACCAGCACCTCCAGGGGAACAATCACCGCTACATGGACTCCTGTTTCCGGAGCTACCTCTTACAGAGTATACGTTGCTGAGGGAGCAAGCTCTACCTACAGAAATAAGGGTACCTTCACCGGAACAACCGCAGTTATAAGCGGACTCAACTCCGGCAAGACCTACAAGGTAAGAGTTCTCAAGCTCCCCGTTGAGGGTGACACCGCAACAGCTTTGGCAGCTTGCGATTACATGCAGGTTACCGTAAGGTAATATAATTTCAGACTTATTCGAAACGTTAGAATCTTACCCAAAAGCCCATCGCCTCGCAGTAATGCGGGGCGATGGGCTTTTATATGCACAAAACCAAAGAATGCGCAAATTCGCCTTATATGCCGATGCCCGCCCTAAGCTCTTATCAGCCGATTTTGCGCAGCCTTGCGCGCCCTCAAAACTCACCCAAACCGCCTGCCGCACATGCAAAAAACGCATGTCCGCGCAGCAAACCATGCGCTTTCCCTTGACAGTGTGATAAATCTAATTTATACTGATAATATATAACATTATGTGATTGGCGGGATAGTGCATGGAAAATCTGAATTTCGGGCGGGCCGGCGGAAAAACTGCGGCTGAAATTTGCAGCGGCATACGCCTTGGCTGGAACTTGGGAAACACGCTTGACGCACCTTCGGGCGAAACCGCATGGGGACAGCCCGTGACGACGCTTGAAATGATAAAAACCCTTAAAAATCTCGGATTTGACGCCTTGAGAATACCCGTTTCATGGGGACTGCACATGAGCGGCGAAAAAATCGACAAGCGTTGGCTTGATCGCGTGCGGGAGGTTGCGGGCTACGCCTGCTCGCAGGGCATGTATGTTGTAATAAACTCCCACCACGACAACGATTTTTACTACCCCAACCCGCAAAACTCCGACAAAGCCGTGAGGTATATAGAATGCGTGTGGTCGCAGGCGGCATGCGCGTTTAAGGACTTCGGCGAAAGACTTATATTTGAATGCATGAACGAGCCGAGACTTGCCGCAACGCCGCATGAGTGGGTGTTTGACCCCGAAAATCAGGACTGCATCGACTCCGCAAGGGTGATAAACCTTTGCAACGAGGCGTTTTTGAAGGCTGTCAGGGACAGCGAGGAAGGCGGCGCGTTTCACAGAACCGTGCTGCTCTCCTGCTATGCGGCGTCGCCCACAGCGGCACTTGATGAAAGCTTTAAAACCCCTGCGGACTACGGGGACCGCCATGCTTTGCTCTCTGTTCACGCATACTGCCCGCACCTTTTGTGCATGGACGGCAGCTATAAAAACCGCGAGTTCGTCCGCCCCGATTACACTCGGGAAATCGAGGACTTTTATGAGCGCATCGCTGAAAAATACGGCTTCGGGGGAGCTATGGTCACCGAAACCGGCTGCACAGACAAGCAAAACCCCGCCGCAAGACAGGAGTGGGGCAGGGAGTTTGTCTCAGCGGGCAAAAAGCGCGGCATGCCATGCTTTATATGGGACAACTCGGAGGTGTCAGGCCCTTCCGACACCGACGGCACGGAAAAGTTCGGCTTGTTTGACCGGCGGGGGCTGCGCGTATTTTCACAGAGCGAAAGCTATTACAAGGGCATTGTTGAAGGCAGCTTGAGTTAGCGCCTTCGATGTCATATACGTTTGGAACATTACTATAGAGAGGAAAGAAAACTATGAATAAAGTTAGCACTGTGCTGAAAAGACTGGCGGCAGCTGTGCTTGCCGGTGCGATGCTGCTCATGCTTGCGGGATGCGGACAGCGTTCGCAGGACGACGAGGTGACAAAGGCTCAAACGGAGGATGTCACCACCGCCGAGGAGCAGACATCCGCGCCCGAAACATCCACAGAGGCGCCCGAGACGGAGCCGACAACCGTCACAACCACAGCTCCGGCAACAACTACGGCTGAGCCGACAACTGTTTCCACGACTGCGCCGACGACAGTTTCGACAACCGTGACCACAACCGCACCCACCACAAAGGCTACTGCCGCGCCGACAACCGTGACCACAACCGCGACAACCGCAGCCACCGAGGATGAGCAGCCGCAGTTTTCCTTGGATGCGGAGCTTGTCAACTCGCGCGAGCTTGGGCTTGAGGCGAGCGGATCGCTTGCAAGGGCGTACAAGACTGTCGGCAACACCAACCCCATCTCATCAAACGTGTTCTTTGCAGACCCCACTGCGGTTGAGTATAACGGCAGGCTTTACGTCTACGGAACATGCGACAGCCAGGAGTACATAAAAAACGGCGGTCAGGGTGAGAACACGTACGGCAGCATTAACTCGCTCGCATGCTTCTCCACGGCGGACATGAAAAACTGGACTTACCACGGCGACATACCTGTCGGACAAATAACCGGCTGGGCGTGGTGCTCGTGGGCGCCCTCGATAGTTTCTAAGGAGACGGACGGAAAAACCACCTTCTATCTTTACTTTGCGAACAGCGGCGGCGGTATAGGCGTCCTCACGTCCGATTCGCCGACCGGTCCGTGGGAGGACCCTTTGGGACATGCTCTTATCAGCCCGAACACAAACGAGCTTGCATCAGATCCGGTGTTCTGGTGCTTTGACCCCGGAGTATGCATAGACGACAACGGCGTGGGCTGGATGGTGTTCGGCGGCGGCGACCCCATGCATGACGGCGAGAGCGGACTTTACACAGGCAATTGCAGGCTTGTAAGGCTCGGCGAGGACATGATTTCCCTCGACAGCGAGATGATAGTAATAGATGCGCCGTATCACTTTGAGGCAAACGAGCTGAACTTCATCAACGGAAAATACGTCCTGACATACTGCTCAAACTGGTTTGAGCGAACCGAGTGGCCCTCCGAATACAAATACGCCAAGCCGGAGCTTTGCACCATGTGCTACATGGTTTCCGACGACCCGTTAGATCCGGACAGCTGGGAGTACATGGGCGAATACATCAAGAACCCCACCGGCTACGGCTACCCGTTCAGCAACAACCACACCCACCTTCAGGAGTTCAAGGGCAACTACTACATCTTCTATCAAAACGTGCTGCTCCTTAGAAACATGAACGTTCAGGGCGCGGGAGGATACAGAAGTGTCGGTGTCGATGAGCTTGACGTAGACGAGCAAAACGTCACCTTCCCCAAGGCGACGATGACGGACAGAGGAGCGTCTCAGATCGAGCTTTTAGATCCTTTCGAGGCGGTTCAGGGCGAAACCTCAAACGTCAGCGCAGGTGTAACGTATACCACGTCGGATAAGCGGTTCTGCGCCGTTATGGAGGACGGCAGCTGGATAGCTTTGTGCGGCGTTGACTTTGCGGACGGGGCGTCGTCCTTTGCCGCAGTGGTAGACGGCAAGGGCGCGCTTGAAATACGCCTCGACAGCGAAAAGGGCAGAACGGTAGGCAGCATACAGTTCGACACGGACGGCTTTGCCGCAGTTACGTGCGAGCTTGACGAGACCGTGACCGGTGAGCATGATTTGTACCTTGTCGCCGGAGCGGACGACAGCTTCGAGCTTGACATGTGGCAGTTCGCAAAGTGACCACACATAATTCATAGCACATAAAAAAACAAAAATCGCCTTTATCGAGAAAACAACTCGTATAAAGGCGATTATATTTTACTATTTGTGATACTTTGAGTGGGAAATTATCGAAAGTGCGCGGTATATTTGCTCCGCCAAAATCACCCTTGCAAGCTGGTGGGGCAGAGTCATCTGTGATATCGAGAGCTTAAAGTCCGCAAGCCGCTTCACCTCGTCGCAAAGCCCGTACGAGCTGCCTATTATGAAGTTTATCCGGCTGCTGCCGTTCACCGCGGCGGTTTGAATCATGTTTGCAAGCCCCTCGCTTGAGGTCTGCCTGCCCTCTATGCACATGGCGATGTTGTATGCGCCCTTTGCCTTCATCCGCTCGATTATCGCTTTCCCCTCGGCCGCAAGCGCGGCGTCTATCTCCTTTTGAGAGGGCTTGTCCGAAAGCTTTGCCTCGGCAAGCTCCGTCACGCCAAAGTCCGCATACGCGCCTATCCTCTTTGCATATTCCGCAACGGCGTCCCGCCAATACGCTTCCTTGAGCTTTCCCATGCAGATTATGGATATGTTCATCAGAACGTCACCACCATGCCCTTGCTTTCGGGCGGCGCTATGTACATCAGAAAGTCCTTGTTAGGCTTGTAGTCGTCGCAAAGCTCCCGCGCCATGGTGTTTTCTACAATCTGCGGCGTGTTGTTGTTCTTGCTGAGGTGTCCCAGGATAATTCTCGTGGTTCCGCTTTCGACAATCTTTCGCACCTCGTGTGCGCTCGCCACGTTTGACAGGTGCCCGTCCGCCGATGCGATTCTTTGCTTGAGCACAAACGGGTACGGCCCCGAGCGGAGCATGCGCTCATCGTAGTTTGCCTCCAAAAGAACAAGGTCGCATCCCAAAAGGTTGTCCTCAACCTCCTGCGTTACGTGCCCCAGGTCGGTGCATATTGATATCGTCTTGCCGTCCGGCGTGCTGATTTTGTAGCCCACGCTTTGAAGCGCATCGTGAGGCGTTGCAAAGGACTTTACCGAAAATCCGCCCACAACCTTTTCCGAGCCGACTTCCATCGCCTCTCCGCCGCAGGAGGATATGCATCCCGTCCTGTCGAGCTGCTCATACGTCTTTGTGGAGGCGTACACCGGCACGTTGAAGTTCTTTGTGAACACCCTCAGTCCGGCTATGTGGTCGCAGTGGTCGTGCGTTATGAACACCGCCTTCACGGCGCTTGCGCTTATGCCGTTTTGCAAAAGAGCATCGGTGATTCTTTTGCAGCTCACGCCCGCATCAATGAGTATTCCCTCAGTGGGAGTGCCTACAAAGCTCGAATTTCCCGAGCTTGATGAAAAAAGGGGATACACCCTTGCCAAGATAACACGTCCTTTACGTACTTTTCTCAAAAGCTATGCAGATTTCTGCCGCGCGCGACCGGAATCTGCATTAAATAAAGCCTATACTATTTTTCTCGCCGGCTCGTAGTCCTTCACACGGGTTATGTCCGCGCCGAGACCCTTGAGCTTGTCGTCTATGTTTTCATATCCACGCTCTATGTGGTAAATGTTTTCTACAACCGTCGTGCCGCTTGCCATAAGTCCCGCTATCACGAGAGCAGCGCCCGCGCGAAGGTCCGTAGCCCTTACGCATGCGCCTTTAAGCTCCTTTACGCCCTGAATAACTGCGGTCGTTCCCTCGACGGTTATGTCCGCACCCATCCTTCTCAGCTCGCTCACGTACCTGAAGCGGTTGTCAAAGATGTCGTCGGTGACAACACTTGTGCCCTCGGCGGTGGTCAAAAGGGTTGAAAACTGCGGCTGCATGTCAGTTGGGAATCCCGGATGAGGCAGCGTCTTTACGCTTGTCTTTACAAGGGGTCCGGTGACGTACACATGCACGCATTCGTCGTATTCTTCAACCGTCGCGCCGACTTTTCTGAGCTTTGATGTGATGGATTCAAGGTGCTTCGGGATGATGTTCTTGACCCACACGTCTCCGCGCGTTGCGGCAGCGGCAGCCATGTACGTTCCCGCCTCTATCTGGTCGGGTATTATTGCGTATGTCACGCCCTTTAAGTAGCGCACGCCGCGAATCTTTATCACGTCTGTTCCGGCGCCCATTATGTCCGCGCCCATTGAGTTTAAGAAGTTCGCAAGGTCAACTATGTGCGGCTCCTTGGCGGCGTTTTCTATAATCGTAAGCCCCTGAGCCTTAACCGCGGCAAATATCGCGTTTATGGTTCCGCCTACGGTGTTTATGTCAAAGTAAATCTGGCTGCCTATCAGCCCGTCGGTGCGAAGCCTTACAATTCCGCCGTCTATGGTGTGTGCGGCTCCGAGGCTGTTAAACGCCTTGAGGTGCTGGTCTATAGGCCTGTCGCCCAAGTCGCATCCGCCCGGCATCGGAACGTCCGCCTTGCCGAACCTGCCCAAAAGCGTGCCCAAAAAGTAGCTCGACGCCCTCATCGAACGCGCGAGGTCATACGGCACCACCGGATCGCATATGCCACGGGTGTCTATTCTCATGGTGTTCTTGCCGAGTATCTTTATGCTTGCACCCATTTCGTAAAGTATTCTCAATGAAATGCTGATGTCGCTTATCTCGGGAACGTTCTCAAGAACGCAAGGCTCGTCCGAAAGTATTGTCGCCGCAACTATTGCGACGGCTGCGTTCTTCGCTCCGCTTATGACGACCGAGCCGTGTAAAGGCTTGCCGCCGTGTATAACAAACTTGTCCATATATATCTCCCTAAAATGCCGCCCGACGCCCCCTCAGAACGTCCGGCGACACCATATCTATCTTATATCTTAATCTAACTTATTGTATCACGAAAACCCCGTTATTACAATTACATTTTCGTTACAAAACTAATCTTTTATTCGGCATGTTTTCGTATATTCCTTGACAAGAGGACAAACGCAAGGTATAATTTAGGTAATAAACTGCTATGAAAGGTGCGTTACGAATATGAACATTGATTCTAAGAAAACTTTTTTAGGCATAGAGTTCGGCTCTACGAGAATTAAGGCCATTTTGGTGGATGAAAAGAGCGAGGTAGTCGCTTCCGGCGCGCACGACTGGGAGAACCGCCTCGAAAACGGCGTGTGGACCTACTCCTTAGAGGACATAAGCGAGGGTCTTCAGGATGCATACGCCGCCCTGGCTGCCGACTTTAAAAACAAGTACGGCTCGCCCCTTGAGACGGTGGGCGCAATGGGATTCAGCGCCATGATGCACGGCTATATGGCTTTTGATGCGCAGGGAAAGCTGCTGGTGCCCTTCAGAACCTGGAGAAACACCATCACCGCCGAGGCGAGCGAAAAGCTCTCCGAGCGCTTCGGCTTCAACATACCTCAGCGCTGGAGCATAGCTCACCTTTATCAGGCAATCCTGAACGGCGAGGAGCACGTCAAAAACATCAGCTATGTGCTCACACTTGCGGGATACATCCACTATATGCTCACCGGCAATAAGGTTTTGGGCGTCGGCGAGGCGTCCGGAATGTTCCCGATAGATTCCGCCACCGGAAAGTATGACGCCGCAATGGTGGCCGACTTTGACGAGCTGATAAAGCCCTACGGCTTTAGCTGGACGCTCGAGTCGGTGTTCCCCGGCGTATTAAGCGCAGGCGAGAACGCAGGATACCTCACCGAAGAGGGTGCGCGCTTTATCGACCCCACCGGAACGCTCAAAGCGGGAATACCCGTGTGCCCGCCTGAGGGAGACGCCGGAACGGGCATGGTTGCGACAAACAGCGTAAGAGTCAAGACGGGAAACGTCTCTGCGGGAACCTCCGTGTTCGCAATGATAGTTTTGAACAAGTCGCTGTCTAAGCTGTACCCCGAGATAGACATGGTCACAACTCCTTCCGGACTGCCCGTTGCAATGGTTCACTGCAACAACTGCTCGAGCGACCTCGACGCATGGATAAGAATATTCAACGAGTTTGCAAACCTCAGCGGTCATCCGATAAGAAAGCCCGACCTTTACGACATGCTCCTTAACTGCGCCATGACGGGAGATGCCGACTGCTCCGGACTTGTCACATGCAACTACTTCTCCGGCGAGCCTATCACCCACTTTGAAGAGGGCAGGCCGATGGTTTTGCGCACCCCCGAGACAAACTTCACCCTTGCAAACCTTATGCGCAGCCACCTTCTTTCGGCTCTCGCAACGCTTAAAATAGGACTTGACATACTCCTGGCGGAAAACGTCGAGATAGATAAGATTTTGGGTCACGGCGGATACTTCAAGACAAAGGGCGTAGGACAAAAGCTTCTGGCGGCTGCCATGAACACCCCCGTTTCGGTAATGGAGACAGCGGGCGAAGGCGGAGCATGGGGCATGGCTGTGCTCGCTCAGTACATGGCTTTGAAGGGCGAAAACGAAACGCTTGAGGACTACCTTGACAACAAGGTGTTTGCCGGCATGAAGTCCGTAACCGAAGCCCCCGACCAAAAGGACGTCGACGGTTTCAACAAGTACATACAAAACTACAAGCACATGCTCGACGCAGAAAATGCTGCGGTAAAGAGCTACACTTGCGACTAAATAGTATCCCGGGGCTTGCCGAAGCGTCAAGTCCCGGTTTAGTTTGCGCAGCTTTATTCGCGCAATGCCGTGCAAACCCTGCAAAACTTATTTTTAACGGAGATACTGTATGAAAAACAAATGGCTGTTTTATATGACGGGGTTCTTTTCCGGACTTTCCGTCATGGCAATCGAGCTGGGCGCATCAAGACTCATGGCGCCTTACTTTTCTTCATCGCAGATAGTCTGGACGATTATAATAGGCACCATAATGATAGCAATGGCGTTGGGAAACGTCATAGGCGGGCGGATGGCGGACAAGCATGACACTCCGGACAGGCTTTTCGGATGGCTGTTCGCCGCGGCTACGTGGACGATGCTCATCCCGCTTGTGGGAAAGTTCATAATTGCGGGCGTGGCGCTTGTTCTGGCGACGTTCGTGACGAGCAACTACCTTGTGATAGCTGCGTTTGTAAGCTGCATACTCGTGTTCGTGTTCCCGCTGATGGTATTGGGAATGGTGACGCCGAACCTCGTCAAGTATGCCGTGCACAACCTTGAGGAAAACGGAAAGACGACCGGCATAATCGAGGCATGCAACACCATTGGCAGCATAATAGGAACGTTTTTGCCCACCTTTGTCACCATACCCTTTGTCGGAACAGCCGCTACGTTTGTGATATTCGCATCGGTTTTATACATCGTGTGCATAGTGTACCTGATACTGCGCAAAAAGAGCAAAAAGTCGCTTGCCATTCACTCCGCGGTGGCGTGCGTGGCGCTTGTCTTGGGCATACTCTCAAACAACATCGGAGTGGCGTTTTGGGAGAGCAACATCCTCTACGAGGGCGAATCGATATACAACTACCTCAGAGTGGAGGAGGACGACGACTCGATTATTTTGTCTACAAACGTGCTGTTCGGCGTGCAGTCCATTAAAAGCAAGTCGGGCGGCCTGACCGGAATGTATTACGACTATGCGCTTGCCGCACCCGTGATGGCGGGAGCTGCCGCGGATGACTCGAAATCTGTTTTGATACTCGGACTCGGCACCGGAACGTTTGCCACACAGTGCGTTGAATACTTCGGGCTGAGCGACATAGACGGCGTGGAAATAGACCAAAAGATAATAGACCTCTCGCACGAGTACTTTGACCTTCCGGAGTGCGTCAGCACCTACACCGAGGACGGCAGAGCATACATCTCCATGACCGATCGCACATACGATGTGATAATGGTAGATGCGTATCAGGACATAACCATACCGTTTCAGATGTCGAGCGTGGAGTTCTTCACCGAAGTAAAGGAGCACCTTAACCCCGACGGAGTGATGGTTGTAAACATGAACATGCACACCGACAACGAGGGCGGAATAAACGACTACCTGTGCTCAACCATATGTTCGGTGTTTGACAGCGCATACACCGTGTCAACCCGCAGCGGAAACGTCGAGCTGTTCGCATCAAGCGGGTTCGACTGCCGCGAAATACTTGAGCAAAACCTCTTTGGCATACAGGACAACACCCTTTACGCGTTTATACGCAACGTGTCGGACAGCCTTGAGAAGGTGGAAAACGAGGGATACATCTTCACCGACGACAAAGCTCCCGTTGAGCTTTTGGGCATGAGCGTGCTGGATGAGATGATATCGGACGAGCTTGCAAACATAAAACAGCTCATAAAGGGCAAGAGCATAAAAGACCTGTACAACATGCTGATAAGCGCATAGCAAGCACAGGCGCCCATAAAGAAAAAATCCCGTCGGGAAGAATGGTCCGCCCTGATAAGGATGTTTTTTGGTTCTACGCATGGCCCCAGGATGTTACGGCATCCTGGGGCCGCTTTGTCATGCCTGGCCGATGAAATTGAATAAATATCGACCTGCTGGGTGTAGTGCTTTTTCTTGTACCGCCCGGAGCGTTCATGCACCTCGATGCGTTCAACAAACTCCCGCACCAGTTCCGGCGTCAGCTCTGTAATATCCGTGTACTTGTCCACCAGTTTGCGGAAGCGTTCAGCGTTCAGAAGCGTATCCTGTCGATTAGCAATCTCGTCTTTGAGCGTTTCCGCCTTTGCCTCCAGCTCCGCCTTTTCCTGCTCATACCCCCGCACCAGCGTTTGAAACTGCCCGTTGGAGAGATGCCCCAGGGCAAGTTCCTCAAAGGAGCGGCGGAACAGCGTTTCCAGGTCTTTCAGCCGCCGTTCTCCCTTGTCCAGCTCCCGCTGCTTGGCGGCCAGTTCCTTTTTGGCCCGGCTCTGATGGCTTCTGGTGAGGCGCTGGAACAGCTCGTCCCAACGCTCCCTCGCTTCGACAGACACCCGCTGGATTTCGCTGAGCACGATCTGCCGCAGGGCCACCGCCTTGATGGTGTGGGGCGTACAGTCCGCCTTGTGGTTGTGGTATCTCCCGCAAACGAAGGTGTATTGGTTCTCGTCCCAGCTCCCGCACCGGCAAAGGTAGTGCCGTGAGCCGCAGTCCGTGCAGTAAACTAGCCCGGAGAGCATATCTTGCTGTCCCATCTTTGTGGGCCTCCGTTTGCCCTGCCGTACCCGCTGGACGATCTCCCAAGTGTCCAGGTCGATTAATGGCTCGTGGGTTCACTCAAAGCGGAGTATCTTGTCCGGCGGGTTCAAAAGGCTCTTTTTGCTCTTAAAAGATGGAGTATAGGTTCGGCAGTTAATGGTGTTGCCGATATACTCCTCATGATCCAGAATACCGGCCACCGTACTCCCGGACCAGGCGTAGGGCCTGTCCAGATTCAGGGCGGAGTGTCGGACCCCTCTGGTGCGGTAAGCGTAAGCGGTGGGGGTGAGGATCTGTTCCTGTGTGAGTATCCTGGCGATCTTGTCCGGCCCCAGCCCTCCTGCGCACAACTCAAAGATACGAGCTACCACTGGGGCGGTCTGTTCATCCGGGACCAGGTGCTTGGGGTTCTCCTCGTCCTTTTTATAGCCGTAGGGGGCCGAGGTCCCGATGCGCTCTCCCCGCCGTGCCGATGCCATAATGACCGCTTTCACCTTCTTGCTGGTATCCCGTGCGTGCCACTCGTTGAATAAGTCCCGCACGGCAATACTGTCGTCGATGCCGTTGATGGTGTCCACACCATCGTTGATGGCGATGTAGCGGACATGATACTGGGCAAAGGTCTCTTCCAACAGGATGCCCACCACCAGACGGTTGCGGCCCAAGCGGGAGTGGTCATTGACGATAATGGTGGACACCTGGCCCGCCTCCACCTCGGCCATCATCTCCAGATAGGCCGGACGATCGAAGGTCACGCCGGAGTACCCGTCATCCACAAAGAACCGGGGATTCTGGAAACCATTCCGATCTGCGTACTCCTGTAAAATCTGCTTTTGGTTGTATATGCTGTTGCTCTCTCCTGCCAGCTCGTCCTCCTGGCTCAACCGGCAGTAGAGAGCGGTCATGGTTTGATTTGACCGAAGTTCCATGCTGCTCCTTTCCGTGTGCGGTCAAATCGGTTTCTCTGGTTTGTGACAGCTTGATTATAGGGGAAACCGACCGCCGCGTCCAGGTGTTTTTAACGGGCGGACCGGAGTTCCTTGTCCATTAGCCGAATGAGTTTATCGGTTACATCCGCGCCGCTGTCCCGGTAATGCCGGGTGATCTGATAGACTGCGCCGCCGATTGTCATCGTTGTTTTGTGTGGTTCGGTTTTCTGTTCGGCAGTTCTATTGTGTTCGTCACAATGGAAGTTGCCGGAAGCCTGCATAACATTCCTCCCTTCTTATCTGGTGGGGCTTACGCTTCATCGTTGTCATCAAAGTCGTAATTGACAAAGTCAAAATCCGGGGAACACAGTTCCTCATAGCTGGGGCCTGCTTTTAACGGCGCGGGCCGCTGCGGGCGCTTTACAATGGTCCGGTTCAACTCGCTCATGCCGGATTCCAGCAGGTCCTTTCGCCCGCTGGCGTAGTCCACCCCCATCTGTCTGGCGATACGCTCGATCTTTTCAAACGAAGTGTAGCGGTCCTGATCCACGAAAGCAGTTACAAAAGCAAGATTCGCATAGTAAGCGCTGGCCGACAGAATGGTTAGCCGGTTCAGCATCGCGGCGATGCGGTCGGTCTGCTGTCTTACGGAATGGGTAATTTCTTCACAGATGATGTCTCTTATTGGATCGGTCTGCCGGGCATAATCCTCTCCGTTCAACCCCAGCTCCGCATAGCGGCGCAGAAGCGTGGAAACGCTCTGGTGGTCCTGCTTGGCCCGTTCTCCCAGCCGCCCGGCGAGGGCTTTGGGAAAACGGACGGTGATGGAAACGGTGGGTTCTCTGCGGTTCAATCGTGCCTCCTTTTCCCCGAAAACGCTGTAAGGTGTTTTTTCGGGGGCGGTTTCAAAAATCATACCTATAAAATCCGTTGAAAGCACTGCTTTCAAGCGGTCAATCCGCCGTCTGGTAAGACGGCTATTCCTGCCTTACCCCGGAAAGCTCCGCTTTTCGGGGTAAGGCCCTGCGGGGTTGGTGCGGGCAGGCCGCCACGCGTCACAAGAGACGCCTCCTTTCTGTTCAGCAACGGAAAAAGCCATACACGATCCGAAGCTGTCGTTCGGATCGTGTATGGCTTTCTGTTTTTGATCTTCCGCCGAACTGCTTTGATTTGCGGACAGGGCATTGCAGTTCAAGCATTGTCTTTCTTCCTGTCTTACAAAAAGAGTAGCGCGAATAAAGCAGCTTGTCAAGCTGTCTGTGGGAGGTTTCAAGCAAACTATTGCAGTAGTATTGACAACTCGAAACTATTGTGATAGTATTATAGCGTAAACTATTGCAATAGTTCAGAGAAAGGATTTGATTGTATGGCAATTAAGCTCTTTGATTCCGAGCTAAAAGTCATGGATGTGCTATGGAAAGAAGGTGACAAGACCGCAAAGCAAATTTCTGATATTCTCAAAGAGGAAATCGGCTGGAACATGAACACCACCTACACCGTCATCAAGAAATGTATGGCGAAAGGTGCGATTGAGCGTAGCGAACCGAACTTCATGTGCCATGCGTTGATTCCAAAGGAAGTAGTACAAGAGGCAGAGGCGGAAGAACTGATCGGTAAGCTGTTTGACGGCTCCCCTGACAAACTGTTTGCCGCCTTGTTGGACAATCAAAAGCTATCCAGGGAGCAAATTGAAAATCTGCGCCGGATGGTGGCTGAATTGGAATAGGAGGTAACACATGAGCCTATTTCAAATGAGCGTGGCCGGAGGTGTGCTGATCTTACTCATTGTGGTTATCCGCGCATTGGCGATCCATCGTTTGCCTAAAACAACTTTTTTAGCGTTGTGGATGATCGCTGCTCTGCGGTTGCTCCTGCCATTCTCCATCCCGCTGCCTTTCAACATCCATATCGGTCTTGATATTTTTTCAGATGTGGTTCAAGAATTACCCTCTGGAAATATCGCTTCTACTTTACCGGGGGATAGTCCGCCGTCTTATGATATAGGTACGGCTGTTCCGAGTCCTGCAACAGAACACATTTCCACCTTTGAGATACTCTGGTTGGTTGGCGTTCTGCTGTTGGCGCTTTACTTCTTCATTTCCTATTTTCGGAGTATGCGGAAGTTCAGAATGTCTATCCCCGACAACACACCGTATATCCAAAATTGGTTGACCGCACACCAAATTTCCAGACCCCTTGTGGTGCGGAGTTCAGATTTGATTTCCTCTCCGCTGACCTATGGCATCCTGCATCCGGTGATCCTATTGCCCAAAAAACTTGATCGAAATGACCAGGCGGCATTGAAGTATGTACTGACCCATGAATATGTCCACATTCGGCGCTTTGACGCAATCACAAAAATTCTCTTTGCTGCTGTGCTCTGCATCCATTGGTTTAATCCGTTTGTTTGGGTCATGTATGTTCTCGCCAACCGGGATATGGAGTTGTCGTGTGATGCCTGGGTTATCCGTATGATGGGCGCAAAAAATCGTTCCTCCTATGCGCTGATGTTAATTAAAATGGAGGAAAAGAGAAGCGGTATGTCCGCTTTATACAGCCATTTTGGCAAAAATGCAATTTCAGAAAGGATTGAAGCAATTATGAAATTCAAAAAGACATCTATTTTGGCGTGTACTTTGGCACTTGCCTTGATTGCTGGTGCAACAACGGCATTTGCCGCAACAAATTCCGATGCTACTGCCGACACTTCTAAGGAGAAATTGTTCGGCCAGTTGTCTGCTACCGATGATAATGTAAAGAGTGATGGAACGGTCGCTGTTCAAAAAGTAGATCAAAGTCCGTTTGCCGAGGTAGACCAGGAAAGCAACAATTCCGGCAATGATGCAACTGCGGAACAAGATGGGATTGCTAATTTCCCCACACAAGGCACAAAAACCTCGATTGCCGCCAAGTCGTCTATCTACTACAATTTCGGTACAGGAGCAAACAATACCTTCTATGAAGCTGATACTGTAATTGAGTTTTCCATTCAGTGTGTTTATGCGGACATTCCAGTTCAAGTTAGCTTGGTTACTGCTGATAAAACAGAGGTAATTTCATCTCAGGTAGTTGAGAGCAATGAGGTGACACCCATTTCCTTTACAATTCCAGAAGATGGTGATTATTTAATCTGCATTACAAACGAGAGTGCATCAAGAACGCAAGAATATAGTCATATGATCGCGCGATAAAGCGAAACACGGGATAATAAAAAACCGTTGTTTCGGCGGCCGGTCATCCATGCGCCCTGACATAATACAGTAGCCTGACGGCGGTTTTGAGAAATCAAGGCCGCCGTTTTCTTTATGCATGAGATCAGAGCCGTTGGTCCACGGAGGAAATCGTATGAAAGAGATTATAGTCATCCGCACTTCTGACCCAGACGGAAGTGTCTTCCACTCCATTTTAGACATTTTGCAGGGCAAAGACATCCAAATTCTCCATGCTGATAGCCGTAAGGATTCTGTTGTAACTTTAGGTGGTATTCAGATATTTCCAGAACAGCGACGGGTATTGAATCAAGGTGCAGAGGTTCATCTGAATTACGGTGAATTTTCAATCCTATACTGTATGGCAAAATCACCTGAGCAGGTCTTTAGCCGGGAGCAGCTTTACAACGCAGCCTGGGAAGAAAGCTACGAATTCGGTACAAATACGGTGGACAACACGATTTGGCGTTTACGGCAGAAGCTGGAACCTAACCCCAAACACCCTATCTATATCAAAACTGTTTTCCGAGTGGGGTATAAGATCGTGAGACCGGAAGGGACCGAGCGTTGACTGCTTCCATGCAGGACAAAGCAACCGGGAGGGGCATGATGCCCCTCCCGGTCCGCATTATCTTACACGAAATACAGTGGTCTGCAAAACAATTTTTTCCGCCATACTTTTTAAATCATTCCAGTGACGCGCGCGTTCCAGAAGATCCTCCGTCTCCGGCACGGGATCGTCAAGCAGCATTTGCTGGGTCAGATGCTCCATCCGCTCCAGAGCGTCCCGCTGGACTCGGTGCATTGTTTTCATGAGATTGCCGTCCATCTTCAAGACGGCATACCGCTCCGGGTGGTTCTCGCGCAGATAAGCAAGCGCCATGCGGCCGTATCTTCCGAGGGGCTGCTCGTCCTCCGGCTGATCAGAAATGCAAATATTCGGCAGCAGTACTCCGTCCTGCTCATGGTAGGATAGATTAAGATTTGACTTTTTCATTTCGTGTGCCTCCAGTGATTTGGATTTCGTCACAAATCCATAAAACCGATCTGATTCACACTCTGTCAAAAGTCTTTCTTAACATCCTTATCCACGCGGGCCGATGGTCCCGACGGGTGTTTTTTTAGTTTTCCGATACATCCGGCTTTATAATTTTCAGCGCCTTTTCAAAGTTTTCTATAACCGACACGGAGTGCGCGCCGCCGTTTTCCCCGTCAAGCGTCCAGGAAAGCGGCTTGTCGCTCGCTATGGTTATCTTTTTTGTCTTGAAGCAGTCTATATACCTTTGGTCAAACTCCCGCTTCAGCACGCTTGATGCGATTGCCTGAAGCTGTGCGGCGTTTTTCGGCTTTTTCACAAGCAGCACTTCAAACAGCCCGTCGTTTAAGACCACGCTGTCCGAAAGTATGCTTGAAAATCCGCCGACGTACAGCGAGTTTGTCACAAGCCCTAAAATGTACTCGCCGCTGCCCGAGTGCTCTTCAGAGGTGAAGCTGAGGTTAAACGATTCGATAGTCGATAGCGCGGCTATCCCCTCAAGGATGTACGCCGCAAACCCGAGCACGTTCTTTACGTTCTGCGGGGTGCTGTATGACACCTGAGCAAGCGTCCCGAAAGCCGCAACGTAGGTAAAATACCTGTCGTTGAGCCTGCCGATGTCGCACTCGAACGCCTTGCCGCTCATAATTGCGCTTGCCGCCTTTACCGCCTGGGAGGGTATGCCCACAGAGTGGGAAAAGTCGTTTGTAGAGCCGGTGGGGATGTATCCGAACTCGTTTTTGCAGCCGCCGTTCATCATGCCGTTTACCGCCTCGTTTAAGGTTCCGTCTCCGCCCGATACGACTATGAGGTCGAACTCGGCATGCCGCTCCTTTATAAACTCCATGCAGTCGCCCTTTGACTGCGTCGGGTGGCATATGACGTCGTACCCGCCCTTTGTGAACAGGTCAACTATCTCGGCAAGCTTTTTTGTTATCAGTTTCATGCCGGAGTAGGGGTTGTATATGAACAAAAGCTTTTTTCTGATGTTTTGAATCCAAGTTTGCTGCAACTATGCTCACCACGCAATCATTTTCTGTAGTAGGAATAGTGGGCGATGACATGCCTGTACTCGCCCGTATTGCAATCGACGCCGCGTATCTCCACGCCGTTTCCGCTCATAAGCTCTCCGACGGTAGAGCCGTCTATTTTGCACCGAAACACCTCGTGCGCCTCGCACATGACCACAATGACATCATCAAGCACGATTATTCCGCCGTCCTTGCCTAATACGCGCTCCATCCCGTCCACACGCTCAACCGCATACTGAATGGACTTGCCGTTTATCCGCATAAGCTCCTTTTTAGATGCAGTATACTTGTTCTTTTTCTTAAAAAGTCCCATCATTGAGCACCGCCTTGTAAGTAAATTATATGGTCGTTTCAGCTGCTATCTCATAGCTGCTATCTCACAGATGCTATCTCGCAGAGCTTTTTTATTTCCCTGTTGAGCCTTGCTATTGGCAGGCCTACGATGTTGTAAAAGTCTCCGTCTATATGCTTAACAAACAGCCCGCCTCTATCCTGTATGCCGTACGCTCCCGCCTTGTCAAGCGGCGAACACTCCTGCACGTATGAGTCTATTTCCTCATCAGACATATCGTAAAAGCTGACAAGCGTATTTTGCGTGAAGGAAAGCGTCTTAGAGCCGAGGCATATGCACACGCCGCTCACGACTGTGTGGGTGCGTCCGGACAAAAGCCTGAGCATCCTCTTTGCGTCCTGCGCGTCATGCGGCTTGCCCAAAATCACGCCGTCGATAATCACCACGGTGTCGCAGCCTATTACAAGCGCATCGGGGCGAAGCTCTCTTACGTGAAGCGCCTTCCTGACCGCGAGAATCTGCGGCACTTCATCGGCGGGGACGCCGTCCGGAACCGTTTCATCGCAATCTGAGGGGAGTATTTCAAACTCCGGCGTTATGTATTTTAAAAGCTCCGCACGCCTCGGCGACTGCGAAGCGAGCACGAATTTTATGTTGTCGGACATGTTGCGCCTCCGTAAAAACCACATTAAGTATATCAATAATATTTTATCATATATCCTTGCAGAAATCAACCGAAACGCTTGACAGCGCCGCTTTTTCGCACTTATAATAAGTAGGTATTCAGTACGATAAAGCAGTAAGACAATTGGAACAGATAATATAGGGGTAAATAAATGAGTGATTTTTGGGATTTGATACTTGATGCCGCGCTCGACGCTTTAATCGACACGGCAAAGATGCTGCCGTTTTTGTTTGCGGTGTATCTTTTGATAGAGTACCTTGAGCATAAAGCGTCGGACAAGTTTGCCGGCGCATTAAGGCGCTTAGGACCGTTCGGACCTGTTGGCGGCGCAGTTTTGGGATGCATACCGCAGTGCGGATTTTCCGTTGCTGTTTCAAACCTTTATTCGGGAAGGCTTGTGAGCCTCGGAACGCTCTTGGCGGTGTATATTGCCACGAGCGATGAGGCGGTGCCGATACTTTTGTCCGACCCGACAAAAATATCGAGCGTGGGAATGCTGATAGCCGCAAAGCTCGTAATAGCGATTGCGGCGGGACTTCTTACCGACCTTGCCGTGAAGGTCTTTCACAAAAAGAAAAACGTAGACAACGCGCCGTATGAGGACTTGTGCCGCGACTGCGGCTGCGACGAGCACGGAATACTCTACTCCGCGACAAAGCACACCGTGCAGATATTTTTGTTTTTGCTTGCGGTGTCGTTTGTGCTGGGAATAGCAATAGGCGCTTTGGGCGAGGAAAGGCTGAACGCCATTCTCATGACGGACAGCGTGTTCCAGCCGCTTTTGGCTGCGCTCATAGGTCTGATACCCAACTGTGCGCCGTCGGTAATACTCACCAACCTGTATATGGGCGGAAGCCTGTCGTTCGGGTCGGTTGTTGCGGGACTTTCAACCGGAGCGGGACTCGGACTTGTGGTGCTCTTTAAGACCAACCGCCGCATAAAAGAGAACATAACCATAGTGGTGGTGCTGTACCTTATAAGCGCGCTGTCGGGACTTTTGATAGATTTGATAATGTAAAAAGCGAGGATGTGCGGCCGGACAGCTGCACATCCTTTTCGGGTAAATCACTTCATAGGCTCGATGTAGGACACCGGATCTATCCACACGCCTTCGTATTTCAGGGCAAAATGCAGATGAGAGTCCATGTCCGACTCTATGTCCGCAGTGTTGCCGACGGTGCCTATTGCGGCTCCTGCGCTCACGCTGTCGCCGACTGCAACCTTGATGTCAGGCGCTAAGCCGCAGTAGTAGCCCACAACCGTGTCGCCGTGGTCTATGACCACGCAGTTGCCCCACAGCGGATCGCTGTAGATGTCGCTGACGGTGCCGCTTGTCATGGCTTTGACGCTGTCTCCGCTCTCTGCGGCGATGTCTATGCCGTCATGCGTCCGCCATACTCCGCCAGAGGTCTTTACAAGCTCTCCCCACGAGTATTCGGTCAGTATGTCCCCCGAGACGGGGAACATCTTTGCCTGCTCGTAGTACAGCGTCTGAAGCTCGTCGGTGATGTCCTGCTTTGACTGGTCATCGCTTTCGACCTGCGCAGGCTGCTCATCCTGCTTGTCAATTCCCGAAAGCACCGAATCGACCTGGCTGTAATCGAGCGAAGGGTTGTCGCTTTGCTCGATTTCGCCCTGATCCGGAACGAGGTTTTTTGTCAGCGAACCTACAACAGCCCTGTAGCCGACTACCGACGCCGCTCCGACTGCAAGTATGCCGACACAAAGCGCAATATACATGCCCTTGTAACCGCTGCGTTTGAATCTCACTTTTTTCATAATGCCATTTGCACTCGCTTTCTTCGGCAAATTCTATAGATCTTTTCCCGTGCCGTCGGGGATAACATGCCTGCCACGGCTGCGGCGGGCTGTTTATCTAAGCTAAGTATTAGCAGTTTTTTTGGTTTTATGCGAGACGGGCGGTTATAAAAAATTTTAAAGGAGATATATTATGCGAAACTCAAGCCTTTGCTACATTGAACGCGAAAACAGCTATCTCATGCTGCACAGAGTGAAAAAGGAAAACGACGTCAACAGGGACAAGTGGATAGGCGTCGGCGGAGGCTTTGAAGAGGGCGAGTCGCCTTACGACTGCGTAAAAAGGGAGGCGTACGAGGAAACGGGACTTACCCTGTTAAAGCCGGTTTATCGTGGTCTTGTGACGTTTGTCTACGGCGGGGGCGAGGGCGAAGAATGCATCACCGAGCAAATGCACCTTTTTAGCTGCAAGGACTTTTGCGGCGAGCTTAGACCCGACTGCGACGAGGGCGTTTTGGAATGGGTGGAGCGCTCACGGCTATTTGATTTGGAGCTTTGGGAGGGCGACAGGCTGTTTTTGCGCATGCTCGACCGCGACACCCCGTTTTTCTCCTTGAAGCTCGTGTACTCAAAAGACGACGCCCTCAAAGAGGCGTTTTTGGACGGCGAGGCTTTGGATGTAAAATAGAGCGCATGCATATACGCACAAAATAAAAAACCGGCAAGCCGCATAGGGTCTGCCGGTTTTACTGTTTTTATTACTCCATGCCGATAGCTCTTTCGGGCTTGTATCTCTTGACGGAGTTGTCGTTTACAACTACATTGTAGTCTGCAAGCGTGTTGTTGATGAGCGCGGTGTAGTCGCTGTCAAACAAAGCGTATAGGAACGTTTCGCGGTTGTCCTCGTAAATGTCGTCTCTCTCAAGGATGTCGAGCTTTTGAACGAGGTATATGTTCAAGTCGTCCTGAACAAGGTCAAACGTTCCCGTCTTGACGTCCTCAAACACGTAGTTTACAAACTTCTCGCTGGGCGTCGTGTCCTCGATGTAGAGTATAACCTCGTTGGGATACTCGTCCTCTTCTTCCGCGTCTATCTCGGGCAGATCCTCCTTGACGTTCTCCTCCTCATCGGTAGTCTCGTCGGTTGCCGTCTCGTCGGTGGTCGTCTCGTCAGAAGTGGTCTCCTCGTTTTCCGCTTCCTCCGCTGCCTCCTGCTCGGCTAAGATCTCGTCGTACTCGGCTATGAGGTCGTCCATTTCCTCACCCGCCTCGGCTCTTTCAAGGTAAGCGTTTGCCATGTCGAGCGCCTCGTTGAGCCTGTCCTGATCGACGGCGTCGTTTACGTCATCGGCATACGGGAAGGTCATGTACTTGATTCTTGCGTAGTTGTCCTCCAAAAATCCCTGAATGTCCTCTTCGGTTGTGCCGTTGAGACCGCCGACTTCGTAGTATGCGTTAAATACCATTTCCTCCTTGAGGGTGGAGGTTGCAGCCTTCTTTACGGTTGCCTTTGAAATGCCCGCCTTTTCAAGAGCGTCGGAGCTTTGATTCCAAAGGTTGTTCACCTGAGCGTCTATGAGCGCCTCGTCGTCCTCTGTCAGCTCAAGTCCGAGCTGGTCAAACAAACGCTCCACTACAACGTACTGCTCGCACATGTTGAGCGCGTACTCGTTCATGTAATCCTTTACCGTCTGGTCGCCTATGCTGTCGTCGATGTAGGATAAACCGTACATCATGTAGTAATAGTAGTTTTGGTCCTCGGCGGCAAGCTCATAGCCCGCAGCAGTATATCCCTGCGACTGATAGTAAATGTAAAGTCCGCTGTTTACTATCTCGCCGTCCACGTTTATTATCCACGATGTATCGCCGCACGCGGTCATTGACAGCATTATTACAAGCGCCATCAAGACGGCAAATAATTTCTTCACACCTTTGATGCCTTTCATCGCTAAAGTCCTTTCTGTGAAACAATTTTTGAGCCTTTTTGGGGTGCAAAACTCGCCGCACGCGCCTTTTAAAAGCTCACGTTACAAATCCGCATCAGCGCGGAGTTAATAAACAACACCAAAACAGTATACATTATTTTTTTGCGGTTGTCTACTGTTTTTTAATTATTTCAGATCAAATCCGCCCGAAAATCCGTGTGTGTACACGTGTGCAGCCTCACTCTTCGGGCTTGTTTTCCCCGTAAGTGGAGATGTACGCCTTTTGTATTATTATGTCGCTTGCGGGCTGATAGCTTTCGAGAACCGTGGCTCCCACTATCTGCTCAAACACGTCCCAGCCGTCGTACACCTGTGCAAATATCGTGTATTCGCCGCAGAAGTTCGGTATTCCGCCGTACTCGTCAAACGCCGAGCCTAAGCTTTCGCCGTATGTCCTTTTGAGCGCGTCCTCGGCCATGTATGCGTCGTCTATGTCGTTGATGAACAAAAACGAAGAGCCTGCGAGGTTTTTCTGAAACGGCCACACGCCTGACGTTCCCACATATGACGCTATGGCGCCTCTTAAAGGCCACAGCTTGTCCGAAACCTCAGCCTCTATGGACTGCGTGTCGGAATCCTCCGGCTGTTCTGCGTTCGGATCCGCAATTTTTGTGCCGCCTAAGGCGTACGCGCCGTCCACAACCGCGCATACATATGTTCCGTCATAGTACCCCGACTCGACAAGCGAGGTAAAGTACTCGTAGTAAAGCGGAGTTTCCTCCGGGAAGAGCATGGCTTTCATCGTTCCGAGGTTTGTCTCGAACACCACGACAGGGTCGTCGTCCTGCGGCGTTTTAAGCTGCTCGAAGTCTATAACGTCAGGTATTCCGGGACGCCTTGCCCCCGACACCCATATTATCAGCACAAACAGTATGATGATGAATATGGCTACAAGCGATATTCCCAAGTATCTCGAAAACGCCCGCGAACGAAACGGATTTTTTGACTTGTTGGGGTTTTGAATGTTTTGTGACATATGCGCCTCCGACTTTTATTGATTGTTGTCCTCCGGCATGTACCAGTAGGAATGTGTTTCGTATAGATATGTTTTAGAGCCTCTGGGCATCTGCGTGAGCGCATTGTACACGTTTAAATAGTCGCCCGCGCCCTGACCTATGCATATTGAACCGAACACGCCCAGAGCAGTGTAGGTGGGGATTGCCATGTACAAAATAAACGGCACAAACCCGAAAACTATGTTCGGCAAAAGGCTCATTATGACAAACCTTGCCTTGCTCATGTCCTCGCCGCCGGTGACAAAGAGCATGCCCTGCCGCAAATTCGTGTACACATATGCGGTCTTCTTAAAGCATATCGCGTGCAAAAGCTCGTGCGGGAACAGAACAAGCATCGAGCACACAGCTCCTATGATAATCTGCAAACCGTCGCTGCGGTCTATGCCTTTAGCCCTTACAAACGTCGCCACCAGCAAAACCGCCGTCACGATGAACGCCGCTATGTTCATCACAAGAGCCATCTTGTTCATGTCCGGCTCCTTGAACATGACTGCGTTCGGCCTGTGTCCTTCGTTCGGGATGTCTGCGGGGTTGCCTGAGTACTTGCCTTTAAAAACAATCTTCATAAGGTCTCCTTTTTGCTTTTTGCGCGGCGAGATATCCCGCCGTGCGTTTTCTTGCCATGCCGGTTTGTGCTCAAATATTTGTTTTGCGCCATCGCACTCCGTCAGCCGCTCATCCGATAGGCTTTACGACAGTTCCCTGCCTTGTTTCCTCTACCGAGTAGCCAAGCTCCGCTATTTTTGCCCGAAGTTCATCCGCAAGCGCAAAGTTTTTGTCCTTCCTTGCCGCTTTTCTCTGCTCCACAAGCTCAGAAACCTCTGCGGGTATATCTGCGGCGCCGGCATCTGACGCTATGCTCTCCTTATGCTTTTTTGCGTTTTCTATTAAGCTTAAGGACAGCACGCGGTCAAAGTCCTCTATCAAGGAAAGCTTTGTCTTTTTGGATGCATTCGACTTTAAAACGTCGTACAAAGCCGTCACCGCAAGAGACGTGTTCAGGTCGTTGTCCATCGCCGCCGTGAATGAGGCTTTGAGCCGGTCATACGCGCTTTGCTCATCAAGCTTATTATGCTCCGTTTCGTCCTGCGCGTCAAGAAGCGAAGCGATTTTTGCCACAAGCTTGTTATACGCAACCGCCGCATTGTCTAAGCTGTCATATGAAAATACCAAAGACCTGCGGTAATGCGAGTGAAGGCAGAAGAAACGGTAAACTATCGGGTCGTAGCCCTTTTGCTCAAGTAAGGACACGGTCAAAAACTCGCCCTTTGACTTGCTCATCTTGCCCGACTCGGTGTTTAAGTGGTGCACGTGGAACCAGTGGCTGCACCACGGGTGTCCCAAATACGCCTCCGACTGTGCGGTTTCGTTTGTGTGGTGCGGGAAGGCGTTGTCTATTCCTCCGCAGTGCAAATCAAGATACTCGCCGTTGTATTTAAGGCTTATGCATGAGCACTCTATGTGCCATCCGGGGTATCCCACGCCCCACGGCGAGTCCCATTTAAGCTCCTGATCCTCAAACTTTGATTTTGTGAACCACAGCACGAAGTCGGTCTTGTTTTTCTTGTTTGAGTCTGCCTCAACGCCTTCTCTCACGCCGACTTCAAGGTCCTCCTCGTCAAAGTCGTTGAATATATAGTATTTTTCAAGGCGGGAGGTGTCAAAGTATATGTTTCCTCCCGCTTCGTATGCGTAGCCCTTGTCGATAAGAACCATAATCACCTTTATAAAATCGTCTATGCAGGACGTTGCGGGGACAACCGTGGCCGGAATGGCGATGTTGAGCTTCTTGCAGTCGTCAAAGAACGCCCTGGTGTAAAACTCCGCTATCTGCATGACTGTCTTGTGCTCGCGCTTTGCGCCCTTGAGCATCTTGTCGTCGCCGGTGTCGCCGTCGCTTGTCAGATGTCCCACGTCGGTTATGTTCATAACCCTGTTCACGTCGTATCCGATGTATTTAAGGTACTTTTCAAGTATGTCCTCCATTATATACGAGCGCAGATTTCCTATGTGCGCATAGTGATACACCGTCGGGCCGCAGGTGTACATCTGCACCTTTTTCGGAGTATGGGTTACAAATTCGTCCTTGCTTCTTGTGAGGGTGTTGTACAGTTTCATATTTAAATTGTCCTTTCATAGATATCGTGCGCCGGCTGATGAGACTACTTCTTTTCAAGCTCCCCGACGCGCTTTTCAAGGGCGTCTATCTTTGCAAGCTGCCTGCACAGCTCCTGAGATACGGGGTCGGGGATGTGGATCTGGTCAAGCTCATCCGTCACCCTTACGCCCCCACGCCTTACAACCTTTGCGGGCACGCCTACTGCGGTGCAGTTGTCCGGAATTTCGTTTAAAACCACTGCGTTTGCCGCGATTTTGACGTTGTTGCCTATCTTAAACGGCCCTAAGACCTTTGCTCCGCTTCCTACCATCACGTTGTTGCCCAAAGTCGGGTGGCGCTTGCCTTTGTCCTTGCCGTTTCCCCCTAAGGTCACGCCCTGATACAGCAGGCAGTCGTCGCCTATAACCGTGGTTTCGCCTATTACAACTCCGCTTCCGTGGTCGATAAACAGCCGCTTTCCTATCTTTGCGCCGGGGTGTATCTCGATGCCGGTCAAAAACCTTCCTATCTGGGACAGTATTCTCGCCGTGGTGAACATCCTCGACACGTACAGCCTGTGGGACACTCGGTATATCAAAACTGCGTGAAGTCCCGAATATGTCAGCAGTATTTCAAGAGTGCTTCTTGCGGCGGGGTCGCGCTTTTTTACAACCGCTATCTCCTCCCGCAAAGCCTTTATCACAGAGTTAATGCTCATTGTATCTCTCCTTTATATAAATATAAAAGCCGCTCCCGACACACCCGCACGCTTTTTTGGGACGGGGAAAATGTCAGGGAGGCGGCTTGTGCTGCGGTTCCACTCCGATTTATCACTTAATGCGCCTTAACGCGGCGAACTCGCGCCAAAATACTCTCCCGATGCCTTCCGCGGCACTGCGGGATTTGATCTGTCGGGCTCACGGATGCACTTCACACAGTTTACCTACGGGCTTTCACCTGCCGCCCGCTCTCTTTACAGGTCAAAACTGCGCTACTCTATCCGTTCACAGCCTTTATAATATATCAATATGCAGTATAGCACAGCTTCGTCAACATTTCAAGTGCACAGTTTAAGGCTAACAGAGCGCAGCAGCCCGAGCTTATCAAAAACAAAAGTTGAAAATATTCTGCGGCTGTGATATGATTATTAAAATCGCATGCAATACAATAATATAATAAAAAACTTATCAAGGAGCATTAAATGAAGAAGAGATATATAGCAACTGCTGCGGCGCTGTTTTCGATAGTCGCGGCGGCGTATGCATTTTGGCAGAACAACGGCATCAGCGTTTCACACTACACCTATACCTGCAACAAGGTGAAGTCCGACCTCGACGGATTTAAAATAGTCCACGTTTCCGACCTGCACGGCAAGAGCTTCGGCGAGTCCAACCGCAGACTGCTCTCATATATAAGGCGGGAACAGCCTGACATGATAGTCATTTCCGGCGACATAGCGGACGAGAGAGGAAACGAGTTTGTGCGCTCGGAGGGAATAAACACGGCGATATCCTTTGTCGAAAAGGCGTCGATGATTGCGCCGGTTTATTATGCCGCGGGAAACCACGAGTACGCGCTTTCCCTTGAAGAGCAAAAAAGGCTCTTTACCGGCATTTCGGACGCCGGCGGAGTGATTTTGGACAACGACACCTTAAAGTTTGACTGCGGCTCCGAAAAGCTTTATATATCCGGACTTTCGGACAGAGAGGCAAGCGAGGGCGCGCTGCGCAGGCTCCTTGCGGACACCTCTGACGGGCTTTCGATTCTCATTTCGCACAGACCGCAGTTCGGGCAAAACTATGCCGAGGCGGGCGCGGATTTGACCTTCAGCGGCCACGCGCACGGCGGCCAGATAAGGCTTCCCTTCTTCGGCGGACTTTACGCCCCCGACCAGGGGCTTTTCCCCGAGTTCACCGAGGGCATACATTACTTCGGTCAGAGCGCAACCGTTATCAGCAGGGGCTTAGGCTCGAGCCGCTTCCCCGTGAGAATTAACAACATGCCGGAGCTTGTCGTTGTGACGCTCTCCCGCTCGTTTGTAGATTAAGCACCAAACTACCCTGTCCGTTTTAAGTAATTTTGGATTGACACGGCGATTCAAATATGATAAATTGTATTTATCACAAGTACACTTGTATTTTCTTAAAGTACTAAGCGAATAAAAGATATCATAAAGCCGTCGTAAGCGGCAAAACGGACGAAGAGGTAAAGAAGATGGCTGAGAAGTTTGTGGTTGTGCGTGCGGATGTGCTTCCCGAAGTAATAATGAAGGTTATAGATGCCAAGAGGCTTTTGGTGATGGGTGAGTGCAAGACGTCCACGCAGGCGTGCAGGGCTGTGGGGATATCACGCAGTGCGTTTTACAAGTATAAGGACTGCGCGTTCATGTATAACGAGGACACAAACTCGGGAATAGTCACGTACTATTTCACCCTCAAGGACAAAGCGGGGGTTTTCAGCGAGGTTTTGGCGTGCCTGTACAGCAACGGGGCAAACATACTCACCATAAATCAAAACATCCCAATAGATTCCGTTGCAACCGCAACCGTCACGGTGAGGTTTGAGGGCGGCGGAGCTGTGGGCACGGCGGGTGCGGATTTTCAGCATGTCAGGGAGGAGCTTTCCTCCATAGACGGCGTGGTCAAGGTGTCCGCTTCGTACGGAAAGTAAGAATAAAGGGGAGCTTGATATGCCAGGTGCAAAAATAGCTGTAATGGGCTTCGGCGTTGTCGGTTCGGGAACGGTGGAGCTGCTTGATAAAAACAAAGACATAATTAAAAAGCACTGCGGAAAAGACGTGGAGCTTAAATATATACTCGACCTGAGGGATTTTCCCGACAGCCCGTACAGGGATAAGCTTACTAAAAACTTTGAAGATATCCTTTGCGACCCGCAGATAAGCGTGGTGGCGGAGCTGATGGGCGGAAAGACGTTTGCATACGACTATACAAAGCGCCTTTTGAGCGCGGGAAAGAGCGTTGTGACCTCAAACAAGGAGCTTGTGGCGGCTTACGGCGCGGAGCTTTTGAAGGTTGCAAAGTCGCACGGCTGCAACTATCTGTTCGAGGCGAGCGTGGGCGGAGGCATACCGATAATAAGACCGCTGCACCAGTGCCTTGCCGCAAACAAATTCGAGAGGATCTCGGGAATACTCAACGGAACGACAAACTACATCCTCACAAAGATGATATACGACCAGGTGTCGTTTGACGACGCCTTAAAGCAGGCGCAGGAGCTTGGATATGCCGAAAAGGACCCGACTGCGGACGTTGACGGACACGACGCGACAAGAAAGCTCTGCATATTAGGCTCTCTTGCCTTCGGCAAGCATATATACCCCGAGTACGTGCACTGCTCCGGAATAAGAAACATAACGCTTGACGACGTGGAGTACGCGGAGGACGCGGGATACGCCATAAAGCTTGTCGGCCTGATAGAAAACACCGACAGCGGACTTGTGGCAACCGTCTGCCCGAGGCTTGTCAGCGTCAACAACCCCCTTTCAAGCGTAAACGACGTCTTTAACGCCATAATGGTCACCGGAGACGCCGTGGGAGACGTGCTGTTTTACGGCAGGGGAGCGGGAAAGTTCCCGACGGCGTCTGCGGTTGTCGCGGACATAATAGACGCGATAAAGCACGAGGGAAGGGACATGATAACCCTCAACTGGGAGGACAGCTGCGACCGCAGTTTCATCCGCCCGTACAAGAGCGCAAAGGTCAGCATGTATGTGAGGATTTCGGCTGAGAACGTGGACAGCCTTAAAGCCACCATCACCGGCATGTTCGGATATGTGGACTTCATCCCGAGAAAGCACCGCTCTAAGAATGAGCTTGCGTTTATAACCCCCGTGATGCAGGAGTCGGAAATAGACCGCAGGCTCGGAATACTCTCTCAGAGCGCACAGCTCAAGAGAAAGATTCGACTTCTGTAAAGCCTGAGTAAAGCATAAGGGAAACTTAATATTTAAATTGTTTAATTATATTGACATGAGCGCTTTCGCTGTGGTACTATTTTCATAAATAATGCTGCGCGAAGGCGTTTTTTATGAAGGAGTGATTGTAGTGCTCAGAATAGAGCATCTGACCAAGAGGTATGCAAGCAAAGTAGCTGCCGCCGACATCAACCTGCACATACAAAGCGGCGAGATATACGGCTTTATAGGTCACAACGGAGCGGGAAAGACCACCGTCATAAAGTCCTGCTGCGGGCTTTTGAAGTTTGACGAGGGCGAGGTTTATATAGACGGCATATCCGTGAAAAACGAGCCTATAGAGTGCAAGAAGAGAATTGCCTACCTGCCCGATAATCCCGACCTGTACGAGTATCTCAGCGGCATGAAGTATTTAAACTTTGTCGCAGACGTGTACGGCATACCTACTACGGAAAGGCGGGAGCGCATAGACAGGTACGCCGCAATGCTCGAGCTGACGGGCGATTTAGGTCAGCCGATATCCTCTTATTCTCACGGCATGAAGCAAAAGCTTGCCGTAATATCAGCACTCATTCACAACCCCAAGCTGATAATAATGGACGAGCCGTTTGTGGGACTTGATCCGGTGGCGTCTCACCTTCTAAAGGGAATAATGCGGCAGATATGCGACGAGGGCGGAGCCATATTCTTCTCCACTCACGTGCTTGAAGTTGCGGAAAAGCTCTGCGACAAGGTTGCGATAATCAGGCAGGGCAGAATAGTGGCAAACGGGACAATGGAGGAAATCAAGGGCGACAGCTCTTTGGAGGAAGTGTTCTTGGAGCTGACCGAAAATCCCGAAAACAAAGTGGGTGGCGCCAATGCATAACGAAACGATAAGCTCGTCCCGCGCGCTAAAGCTTCTTTTAAAGGTGAGGTTTTCAGGGCTTGTAAGCTCTCTCATGCGCTCGTCTAAGGGAAGCGCCGCTAAAACAACCGGCAAGCTCATAGGATTCGGGCTGCTGTATCTGTACCTTGCGGTTGTGTTCATGATGCTGTTCGGGATGATGTTTTTGGGGCTTTCCGCATTTAACGAGATGGGCATAGGCTGGCTGTACTTTGCGATGTACGCGCTGATAGGCTTTATACTCATGATAATCGGCAGTGCGGCCCTGGCAAAGACGCAGATATTTGACGCTAAGGACAACGATCTGCTCCTGTCGATGCCGATACCGCCCTCTGCAATAGTCACGTCGAGAATGCTCATGCTCGTGTTGGTAAACTTTGTATACCTTCTTATGGTGATGGTTCCCGCCGGAGTGGTGTGGGCGGTTATGATCGGCTTTGACGCCGTGGGCGCGATTGCGTTCATACTTTTGTCGGCAGGACTTTTAATGCTGTCAACCGCGCTCGGCATATTCATGGGCTGGATCATCGCGCTTGTGACAAGGCGTGCAAGAAATAAAGCGATAGTCACCATGGTGTTTACCATAGCGTTTATGGCCGTGTACTTTATATTCTGCTTCGGCGCACAGCAGTATGTGCAGACACTTGTTGAAAACGGCGAGGAAATAGCGGGAGCGCTGAGGGGCATAGCTCCGCTTTACTGGTTCGGCGAGGCGATATCGGCCTCAAACGCTTTGTATCTTTTGCTTGCGCTTGCGGTGTGCGTCATACCGTTTGTAATAGCGTTTGCGATAATATCAAAGACGTTCTCAAAAATTGTAGCCGGCTCACGCGATTCGGTGCGCGTCAAGAACAAAAAAGTCAAGGTTGTCGCGACGCCTGTAAAAAAGGCGCTTTTAAAGAGGGAGTTTTCAAGGCTCTTCTCAAGCCCCACGTATCTTACTAACTCCGGAGTGGGACTTATTTTGTCGGTGATAGGCATAGTTGCGCTCATTGTCGAGTCGGGAACGATAAGGGAGCTGTTTGAGCAAAGCGAGCTGCCGATGGTGATAATCTCGGGCTTTATGATGGTTGCGGTGCTCTTTTTGGTGAGCATGTCTGTGTTCACAAGCGCGTCCATCTCGATAGAGGGCAAGAACTTCTGGATACTGCGCAGTATTCCGGTCAGCACAAAGGACATTCTCTTTGCAAAGCTGAGAATGCACCTTACCCTCACACTTCCGATAGCGGTTGCAATGTGGCTTGCGGTGAACGTGTTCTTCTATGCGGGAATATCGTTTTTGATAAGTTCGCTCATCTCGATCGTCTGCTACACCTTCTTTACGGCAAACTTCGGTCTGGTTGAAAACCTCAAGCATCCCGTGCTCGACTGGACGGACGAGTCGGTCATCGTAAAGCGCGGAGCAAGCGCAACCGTGACAGTGCTTGTGAACATGGGATTAAGCATACTCCCCATGATTTTGATAGCAGTGACTCCGGTAAACTATATCGACGCTGTGCTGTGGGTGTGGGCCGCCCTGATGGCACTGATAATGTTTCTGACATACAGATGGATAGTCACCTCCGGCATAAAACGGTTTGAGGAGCTGTCCTGACAACAGATAAAATAATAAAGCGCATGCGCCGTTTTACCGGTACATGCGCTTTTAATTTGCGTCTTGTGCTTTGTGCCATGCAATGTGTGCCCTGCACTGCCGTGCTTTGCGCAGATTATTTATGCCGCCCTGAGCGAGGGGACAACTACAGACGAGTTAGGCTCTGCGTCCTGCGAGCCGGGTGTGCCCTGCGACTCGTCGCTGTCGGGGCTTATGCCGAAGCCGTCGTCAGAACCCTGTGAGGGGACCTGCGGCATCTGGGAGTCTCCGCTTTCGTCGGGGCTTACGCCGCTGTCAGGGTCTGCGCCATCGTCGGGAGTGTATCCGCCGTCGGGGTCAAGTCCCGGCTTGACGTTGTCGTCGGGCTGTATTGACGACTCGTCGTCCTCCATGAGCTTAAAGCTTATTTCAAACTCTTCGGTGCTACCGTCCTCAAGTATTCTCACCACGGTGGCCGTCAGGGTGTCTCCCGCCTGATACTGATAGATTATGTCCTGAACCTGCTCTACCGACTCTACCGGTATTCCGTTTATCTCGGTTATGACGTCGCCTATCAGCAGCTCGGTGTTGCCTATGTCGCTGCCCGGCTCAATCTCTGCTATGTGAAGTCCCGCAGGCATGCCGTAAACGCTTGCAAGCGTTGAGCTGACCTCGTAAAAGCTTATGCCTATTTTGGGCCTGCCCAAAATGCTGCCGTTTTCTATCATGTACTCTATTATCGGCTTTGCCTCGTCAAACGCTATTGCAAATCCGACGTTGTCGTACTGAACCGACTCTATCTTTGATGACACTATGCCCACTACCTGTCCCCACATGTTAAAGAGCGCTCCGCCCGAGTTTCCGGGGTTGATTGCCGCATCTATCTGCAAACACTCTATGCTCATGCGGGATACGTTGGTTTGTATCATCCTGTGAAGTCCCGACACTACGCCTGTGGTAACCGAGTTTTCAAATCCCGCAGGTGTGCCGAGCGTCACAACCTGCTCGCCAAGCTCAAGGTCTGAGGAGCTTCCGAACTGCGCAGGCTGAAGGTCCTTTGCGTTTATCTTTATGACCGCAAGGTCTGTCGATGTGTCACTTCCGACAACCGTGGCGTTGTACTCCGTGCCGTCGGAAAGCCTCACTATAATCGCTATGCTGTTCTTTTCGATGACGTGGGCGTTTGTGATGATGTATCCGTCCTCCGTCATGATTATTCCGGAGCCTTGCGAGTATGCGCCGAACACCGTGTCGTCGATGTACACCTCTATTGTGACAACCGAGTCGGAGCATGCCTTTGCCACGCCTTCGACGGTATATCTTCCGTCCGGCTGATAGTATTTGTCCTCAAGCTGCGGATGATCCGCTATCGGTATGGTGAAGCTCTTCAGATTTGAATCGCCGCTCAGGGCGTTTGTGAGCCATCCTTTGCCGAAAACTATCCTCGCCGTGGCAAAGAACAGTATTATAAATATTATCAAGAGCGGTATGAACATGCTTAAAAACATGTGGCTGCGGCGCTTTACGCTCTTGGGCATGGGCTTTGGAAGATAGTCGAGGTTTTCAGCCTCTGCGCATGCTATCTCAAGCAGCTCCTCATACACCGTCTGGTCGCTGCCGTCTGAGCTTTCGCCGGACGCCGGCTTGCCGTCTGCATGCTCTGGCGTATCAGGTCGGCCGTTCTCGGGCGATGCATAAGTGTTCTGCGCGCACTGTGCGCTTTGCGTACAGGACGGTTCGGCGGTGTTGTCCGAACAGGCGCCGCCCTGCTCCAATTCGCCGGCTGACGGCTGTTCGGAACTGCTGAAGGGTGTTGTATTCTCAAATTTATCTGTCATAATTTACTGCCTTTCCGGACGCAGGCAAAGCGTAGAGCTACCGTTCGTCCTTTTTTCCGAGAAGCTTTATGGCGGCTGCCGTGGCGGCGACTACCGCCCCGACCTTCAAAAGTGTTTTTTTGTTGAGGCTAAGGTTTATTGTCGAGTTGGTTTGGCGCGTGTCCTCGCGCTTTCTTGATGTCTGCTGCGGCTCGCGATGTGTGTGAAGCTGCGGATATTTGTATGCAGGGGTTTCCTCCTCCGCATAATATCTGTCGTCATATTCATATGAGAATCCCGTGTCGTCCGATTCATCGGATTTTGCGGTTTCCATCGCGCTTACCGCTTTCTCCATGTTGTCAAGCTTTTCTACTATTTCTTCAAGCTCGGCGCGAAGGGCTGCATCCTCCGCCTCCATGTCCTTTACCTGCGCATGCCGCTCGTCCAAAGAAAAACCGTCTATCGGCGCGTCGGGAGTGTTCATGCGGGATGTCTGCAAATTCTCGCTCGACTTTTCCTGCTCCGAGAGGTTTATCTCATCGACCGGCGCACCCTGCTCAGGCTGACGGGCTGCCGTGCTCTCAAATTCGTAAACGGTTTCTCCCGTTTCGCTGTCTGTTATCGGGCCGCTCTGCAAAACTGCCGACTCAGGCTCGTATCTGTTATAGCTTTCCTGCACGGGCTGCTCCGCTTTTTCATCGGCTTTAGTCGGGGCGGCATTCGGCTCAGCGCTTTCTTCGCCGACGGTATCCGCACCGGCTGATGCGTCACTGCTTTCCTCGTAAGCCGCCTCCTCGTCTAAAGATACGATTTCCTTTTCGGCGCTTTCCATAGTCTCATCGGCGTTGTCGGAAACACTCTCGCTTTCACATGCGCTGCCCGTTTCCGGCTCCTTCACGCTTTCCTTAGGCGGGTTTTCGGATGTATCGGCGTCCGTCTCTTTCGGCGCCTCGATGTTTGACTGTTCTTCGCTTTCTTCACCGGCTTGATCGGCGCCGGCGGCCGGCTCTTCCGCGTGCGATGACTGTTCTGCCTTCTTTGCCTCTTCGCGGCTTTGACGCTCTTCGCGTATTGTCCTGTCGCTCAGGCTCTCAAGCTCGTGCTCGGCAACGGCGTTCATAGCTTCCCTGTCCTCTTCTAATGCCGCCGCGGCACGCTCTGCCTGCCTGGCGAGTTCTTCTTCCTGCGCTTTAGTGAGGGGAAAATCTTCATCGAAAAAATCAATCATTGCTACTTGCCTGCACCTTCCTGTTTATAGTATCGGTATTCAGCTCGAATTTATATCCGACGCTCCACACCGTTTTCAGCGCCCACTGGTCCGACACACCGTTTAACTTCTCGCGAAGCCTTTTGATGTGCACGTCTATCGTCCTTGAGCCGCCGTAATATTCAAACCCCCAAACATCGTCCAAAAGCTGGTCGCGGTTGAAAACCGTGTTCGGGTGGGACGCAAGGTAGTACAAAAGCTCAAGCTCTTTGGGCGGAGTGTCGAGAACCTTGCCGCGCACCGTCAGCTCGTAGCGGGTCATGTTTATGTCAAGGCCGTCGTAATGTATCTCCTTGGCGTTGCTCTCGGGGTGGGACATGCTTGTTCTTCTCAGCACGGCTTTTACCCTTGCAATTACCTCCTTGACGTCAAACGGCTTGACTATATAGTCGTCCGCACCAAGCTCAAGCCCCAAAACCTTGTCAAATATCTCTGACTTTGAGGTGATGTATATAAGCGGAATGTCCGACTTCTTTCTCACCTCTCGGCATATCTGCCATCCGTCTATTCCGGGGAGCAGAACATCCAAAAGTATAATGTCGGGGCGGAGCGCAGAAAACTTCACAAGCCCTTCTTCACCGTCGTTTGAAACTATGACGCTGTACCCTTCCTTTTCAAGGCACAGCCTTAAAAGCTCGCATATGTTTCGGTCACTGTCTATTATCAGCACTTTTCCGCTCATCACTGTCGCTCCTTTCCGATTATTGCAGCAAAAAATTATTCGCGCCGCATATACACAATCATTATAAAGCATATGCGGACTTTTTTCAATACCTATCGCACAATTGTTGCAATACGGTTAAGAAACAGACAAACTCCGCCGCAATGTTTGCTAAAGTTAATTTATCGGCAACACTTAGCACTCCGGTCGTCATCGGCGTTAGCACTCTGCAATCAAAACTGCTAAATATTTTTGCAACGAAAACGGATTATTGTGCAATACGATGAAAATTTTTTTGAGCGACACTAACCGCTTGATTTTTTTCGCGACCATGCTAAAATAGATTTAGCACTCAGGGACAAAGAGTGCCAAAGACAATTCAGCGGTAATAATTTTTATTTATCTATAAAGGAGGAACTTTTATGACACTCAAACCCTTGTTTGACCGTGTAGTAGTAAAGATGACGGAGGCGGAGGAGACCACCAAGAGCGGTATAATCCTGACCGGCTCAGCCAAGGAGAAGCCCCAGCTTGCCGTGGTAGTAGCCGTAGGCGACGGATCGGAGCGAGACGGAAAGACGACCACCATGAAGGTGTCGGTAGGCGACAAGGTTTTGCTTTCTAAGTATTCCGGAACAGAGGTTAAGGTAGACGGCGAGGATTATATCATCGTCAACATGTCGGACATATTGGCAATAGCGGAGTAATCCGATAAATTCCGGCGCAGATGCCGATGAGGGCGGCGGCAGATGCGTGAATGTAAAAAAGCTTGCCCACTATTTTAAAGATAAAGTGAAAGGAGCTTTTGCCGGCCGGGCGGCGGGCAAAGGTTTAAGGTAAAGAGTATTATGGCTAAGGAAATTTTGTACGGTGAAGAAGCCAGAAAGGCACTTCAGGCGGGTATCGACAAGCTTGCCGATACCGTAAAGATCACTTTAGGTCCTAAGGGAAGAAACGTTGTTTTGGACAGAACCTACGGCATTCCGCTCATAACAAACGACGGTGTGACGATTGCAAAGGAAATAGAGCTTGACGACACGTTCGAGAACATGGGCGCACAGCTCATAAGAGAAGTTGCCACAAAGACAAACGACGCTGCCGGCGACGGAACCACCACCGCCACCGTTTTGGCTCAGGCGTTTGTAAGAGAGGGCATGAAGAACATCGCTGCCGGCGCAAACCCCATGATTCTTAAAAAAGGCATAAAGAAGGCCGTAGACGCGGCTGCCGATGCTGTTCTGCACAACTCAAAGGCTGTTTCGGGAAGCGCAGACATAGAGAGAGTCGCAACCGTTTCATCCGGCGATGAGAGCGTAGGAAAGCTCATAGCCGAGGCTATGGAGAAGGTAACGTCCGACGGCGTCATCACCATAGAGGAGTCAAAGACTGCCGAGACCTACAGCGAGGTTGTAGAGGGCATGCAGTTCGACAGAGGATACATCACTCCTTACATGGTTACCGATACAGACAAGATGGAAGCGGTTTTGGACGACGCATACATCCTCATAACCGATAAGAAGATTTCATCCATTCAGGATATACTCCCGCTGCTCGAGGAGATAGTCAAGGCGGGCAAGAAGCTCCTCATCATAGCTGAGGACCTCGAGGGCGAGGCGCTCTCCACCATCCTCATCAACAAGCTCAGAGGAACATTCACCTGCGTTGCGGTTAAGGCTCCCGGTTTCGGCGACAGAAGAAAGGAAATGCTCAGAGATATAGCTATCCTCACCGGCACCGACGTCATAAGCTCAGAGCTTGGCTACGAGCTTAAGGACACCACCATAAACGACCTCGGAAGAGCAAGACAGGTTGTCGTTTCTAAGGAAAACACCATCATAGTAGACGGCGCAGGCAGCCCTGACGAGATCAAGGCAAGAGTTGCTCAGATAAGATCGGAGATAGAGAATACCACCTCCGATTACGACAAGGAGAAGCTTCAGGAGAGGCTTGCAAAGCTCGCCGGCGGCGTAGCGGTGCTCAGAGTCGGCGCTGCAACCGAGGCAGAGATGAAGGAAAAGAAGTTAAGAGTAGAGGATGCGCTTGCCGCTACAAAGGCTGCCGTTGAGGAAGGCATAGTAGCGGGCGGCGGAACGGCTCTTATCAATGCCATACCCGCTGTTGAGAAGATCATCCCCACGCTTGAGGGCGACGAAAAGACCGGCGCAAGAATAGTCCTTAGGGCTTTGGAAGAGCCGGTAAGACAGATTGCCGCAAACGCAGGACTTGACGGAAGTGTTATCATAGACAAGATCCGCAGATCGAGAAAGGTCGGCTACGGCTTCGATGCATACAACGAGGTTTACACCGACATGATCTCCGCAGGTATCGTAGATCCTACAAAGGTAACCCGCTCCGCACTCTTGAACGCCGCATCATGCGCAGCAATGGTTCTCACAACCGAGAGCCTTGTCGGCAACAAGAAGGAGGCCAATCCTCCGGCTCCCGCTGCACCCGCAGGAATGGGCGGAATGTATTGATAAGCCGCTCGGGCAGTAAAACAGTTTCTTGATTTTGAGCCGTTGCAGCAGGTTTTTCAAGCCTTAAACAACGATTGCGGATTTACAGCCCGCGAACTAAGGCTCGGTTTTGACCCCGCACACAAAGTGCGGGGTCTTTTTTTGCAGCCTCGGGGGAGCATGCGCACCCTGAAAAACAAAATTGATTTTTCGGGACGGGCGTATTATCATAAAAGCAGACAGGCATAAGCGGCTCAAATCGAGCGTGCATAGAGCGTTTGGAGGAAGGAAAAATGCAAAAATATCTTGACATGCTTAAAGAAAACGGAGCGGACTTGGCGGTGGTGACAGATGCAAAGAGCGTCGTGACAGCCGCATGGACGGTGTATAAATGCAAATACGGCTGCGACAGCTACGGAAAAAGCCATTGCTGCCCGCCGAACTGCCCAACGTGGCGTCAGACGCGCGAAATGCTTGACGAGTACTCGTACGGCATACTGTTCAGATGCCGCGAAATGAGCCTTGTGACGCCTCTTGCGGTGAAGGTGGCAAGAGAGATTTTCCTCGACGACTATTATAAAGCCATAGCGTTCGGCGCCGGCCCGTGCAAAAAGTGCGCCAAGTGCAGCCCCGAGCACTGCAATTTTCCCGATCAGACCGTGCCCTCCATGGAGGCGTGCGGGATAGACGTGTTCGCGACAGTCAGAAACAACGGCATCCCGCTTCACGTTCTCAAAGACAAAAGCGAAACCCCGAGCTTTTTCGGGCTTATCATGGTTGAGTGAGCCGCAACACCCCGACATGCAAATGTAATTTAGATATCTAAACTATATATTTATAAATTTTTATTGTCACATTAGTGCAAAATAACATATTAGCTTTGTGAAATGTGCTAATAGAAAATACGGTGGAAAAATGGTATTATTAAATCACCATATTGTATTAGGAGGATTGAGATGAAAAAGTTGTTTTGCATTTTAATAGCCGCAGCGATGCTCTGCCTCAATGCGGCGGTTGTGGTTGTTGCCGACACTGCCGATATTGTGCATGAGTCGGTTGAGGGCACTGCCGTCATCGACGGCGTAAAGGACGAGGCTTATGACGGCGCTCAGGCGCTCGAGTTCGTCCAGCAGGGAAAGGTCAACGGCGCGGGCGGAACGCTTGACGAGCCGATAGGCACGGCGTACATAATCAATGATGCCGAGTGGGTTTATGTTTACTTCGACGTCATAGACGACCAGCTCGACAACACCAACGCCAATAATTATGAGCGCGACTCTGTAGAGGCTTTCTGGATGGACGGCAACGCCAAGAACCAGATAAGGTATCACTATGATCAGGACGAGACCGGCGCGGATATCGTCGATGTCGACTCCGGAACGGCATATGAGTCCAAGGCTGTTTTGACCGACACCGGCTACGCGGTTGAGTTTAAGTTCCCGATAACAGACGTCAGGGACAATCAGATTGAAATGTGCCTGCAGATAAACGCCTGCTCAAACGGCAGGAGAGATTACACCTGCTACATTGAAGGAAACGCCGACGGCGACAACGCATATCAGAGAACGGACAGAGAGTCGCTTTACGATTGCTGGTGGACGCTCACTCTTGCGGGCGAGCATGAGGACACCAGGGTTGACAAGATAGATGAGCCTATGGTCATAGATTTGACCAACTACGCCTCCCTCAGGGATGCGGAGTTCGGCGTAACTCTTGCGACGCAGGAGGTAGTTACATGGGCGTCTACGACCTTGGGCGGCGAGCAGACCGGATACTTGGGCGATACGCTTGACATAGCGTGGACCGATACCGAGCTTTTGGCAAACTTCACCGAGGAACAGACAAATAACTACACCATAGACCCCAAGTTCTTCGTGCAGATATCCGACAGCGGATACCTCAAGATGCCTGATGGCGCAGAGGTTGGAGATACCGGCGAGACCGCAAGGTATTCCTTCACCTACACCGACATAACCATCACCGCGGACGGCTATGACGATGTCGTAGTTCCCGGCGATACCATTGACGTGAGATTTACAGTAAAGCAGGAGGACGGATGGACATCCGGAACCGCAGTTGATATCGACCTTGTGGAGTCTATAAAGGAACAGCTCGGACTTGATACTCAGGGACTTTGCGAGTACATCAACAGCGTGACCGGCGCAGCCACCACCGTCACCTTCAACTCGTGGAACGGCAGAACAAAGGCTGAGCTTGACGAGTTTGTCGCACAGGTAGACGCAGATGACGAGGCAATGCTTGCCAAGCTGACGGAGTGCGAAACTAAGATAACTGAGGCGAAGGCCGTCATAGATGACGAGACTGCATCGCTTGAGGATGCCAAGACAGCCCTTGAGGATGTTAAGACGGCGTATGAAGAGGCGTCCGAGGGCGTGGGCGATTACTATCCCAAGTCCGCAGAAAAGGCAATAGAGCTTGAATCCCAGATAACAGAGCTTGAAACTGCCGTTGCAGAGCTTGAGGCTCAAGCTGAGCAGGAGGCCGAAGAGGAAGCGGCGACGACCGAGCCGGCAGAAGATCCGGAAGAGTCTGACGACACTTCAGCTCCCGCCGATGACGGATCGTTCGGCACAACCGGCGTGATCGTCGGCATAGTAATAGCCGTCGTAGTTGTGATTGTAATAATCATAATTGCCGTTGCAGGCGGCAAAAAGAAAAAGTCCTCTAAGTAATAGCGGGACTTCCGGCAAAAATCACACGGCATAAGTCAGACCTCACTTGGAATAATAGCGGCAAAGGCGCGGTGTTTTAAGACACGCGCCTTTGTTGTACCACTTGCGACGGGTTATGCGCAGGTATGCGTACCCCTTGCCGTGATGCGATGCCAAGAGCTGTTTTTGCAATCAGCCCGCTCCACGCTTAGCTTTGCGCAGCCGACAGATTTCGCGGTTTCATATTTTTATAGTGAGATAATATTTCCATGGCTTTTGCCTCTGCCGCAGCATGCGTGACGCGCGATAAAACAGCAAGGATACTTTGGCGCATTTAGTCATTATCACTTTAATCAGAGAAATTTTTTGTGCATAATGCGAAGCATGCAGAGGTTCATGCGTAATATTTGTATAAAATCAACATGACTTATTTGTATAAAGTGCTAATGGAAAGCGCGGCGGAAAAATGTTATCATAATAATACAATAATTTATTTGGAGGTAATTACGATGAAGAAGCTGTTTAGCGCGCTTGTTGTCGTGTTGGCGCTTTGCGTCGCAGCGACATTCAGCGTTAGTGCTGCCACGGCGGACATAGTTATTCAGTCTGTTGAAGGCACTGCCGTCATCGACGGCGTAAAGGACGAGGCTTATGACGGCGCTCAGGCGCTCGAGTTCGTCCAGCAGGGAAAGGTCAACGGCGCGGGCGGAACGCTTGACGAGCCGATAGGCACGGCGTACATAATCAATGATGCCGAGTGGGTTTATGTTTACTTCGACGTCATAGACGACCAGCTCGACAACACCAACGCCAATAATTATGAGCGCGACTCTGTAGAGGCTTTCTGGATGGACGGCAACGCCAAGAACCAGATAAGGTATCACTATGATCAGGACGAGACCGGCGCGGATATCGTCGATGTCGACTCCGGAACGGCATATGAGTCCAAGGCTGTTTTGACCGACACCGGCTACGCGGTTGAGTTTAAGTTCCCGATAACAGACGTCAGGGACAATCAGATTGAAATGTGCCTGCAGATAAACGCCTGCTCAAACGGCAGGAGAGATTACACCTGCTACATTGAAGGAAACGCCGACGGCGACAACGCATATCAGAGAACGGACAGAGAGTCGCTTTACGATTGCTGGTGGACGCTCACTCTTGCGGGCGAGCATGAGGACACCAGGGTTGACAAGATAGATGAGCCTATGGTCATAGATTTGACCAACTACGCCTCCCTCAGGGATGCGGAGTTCGGCGTAACTCTTGCGACGCAGGAGGTAGTTACATGGGCGTCTACGACCTTGGGCGGCGAGCAGACCGGATACTTGGGCGATACGCTTGACATAGCGTGGACCGATACCGAGCTTTTGGCAAACTTCACCGAGGAACAGACAAATAACTACACCATAGACCCCAAGTTCTTCGTGCAGATATCCGACAGCGGATACCTCAAGATGCCTGATGGCGCAGAGGTTGGAGATACCGGCGAGACCGCAAGGTATTCCTTCACCTACACCGACATAACCATCACCGCGGACGGCTATGACGATGTCGTAGTTCCCGGCGATACCATTGACGTGAGATTTACAGTAAAGCAGGAGGACGGATGGACATCCGGAACCGCAGTTGATATCGACCTTGTGGAGTCTATAAAGGAACAGCTCGGACTTGATACTCAGGGACTTTGCGAGTACATCAACAGCGTGACCGGCGCAACCACCACCGTCACCTTCAACTCGTGGAATGGCAGAACAAAGGCTGAGCTTGACGAGTTTGTCGCACAGGTAGAGGCTGAGGAAGCAGCTGTTATAGAGAACCTTGCACAGTACACCGAGAGAGTAGACGCTGCGGAAGAGATAGTAAACGATGAGACATCCACCGACCTCACCGCAAAGCGTGACGCCGCTCAGGACGCTATGGACGCCGCAAACGAGGCGCTCGCTGCTGCAGAGGGATATCCTAACGCAACCGAAACCGCTAACGAGCTTTTGGACAGAGCCGAAACTCTCATGGAGACGGTAGTTGAGCTTGAGGAAGAAGCCGAAGAGGCTGCTCAGGAGGAAGAGGCAAATACTCCCGCTCCCGCTGAGGACGACACAAGCTCCGACTCATCAAGCAGCTCGTCTACAGTGGTGATAATAGTTATAGTGGCGGTAGTTGTTGTAGCTGCTATAATAATCATCATAGTAGTTGCCGGAAAGAAAAAGAAGAAGTAATATAAAACAGCGCATCGGAAAGTCTTTTTAAGACGCAAAATGTGCAATAAAAGCGCCGGCTTCCCGTGAAAATGCGGGGAGCCGGCATTTTTTAGAATCGGGAACTCACAACCCGCTTGTGACAAAAGCGCAGTGAAATGTTTCATTGCCGATAAGGAAAGGAGCTAAGATATGCTCAGAACAGTTAAAACAGAGTGCGGCATCGTCAGGGGAATAGAGGCTGCCGACCCGAGAATAACGGCGTTTAAGGGCGTGCCTTTTGCCGCGCCGCCGACAGGTGAAAACCGCTGGCGCGCACCACAGCCCTGCAAGCCGTGGGACGGCGTACTCGACTGCGCAAGGTTTGCGCCGATATCCATGCAGGATACGCCGGGACTGGGCGACGGCTTTTACAACCGTGAGTGGCATGTAGACCCGCAAATACCCATGAGCGAGGACTGCTTGTACCTGAACATCTGGACGCCCGCAAAGAGCGCAGACGAAAAGCTTCCGGTGCTCGTGTGGTACTTCGGCGGAGGACTTCAGTGGGGATACACCGCCGAAATGGAGTTTGACGGAGAAAGAATGGCAAGGCGCGGCATAGTTGTCGTCACGGTAAACTATCGCTTGGGCGTGTTCGGATTTTTGGCACATCCCGAGCTGACAAGCGCTCAGCCCGACGCACCCACAAACTTCGGCAACCTCGACCAGCAGGCGGGACTCATGTGGGTCAGAAGAAATATCGCGGCGTTCGGCGGCGATCCCGACTGCATAACGATTGCGGGACAGTCTGCGGGCGGCGGAAGCGTCATGTCGCAGATAACCTGTCCGGCAAACTTCGGGCACATCAAGCGCGCCATAATCCAAAGCGGAATGATAAGGACGCCGTATGCTCCGGACGGATTCGGCAAGCCCGCTTCGCTTGAAAGCTCCGAGAAAAAGGGCGAGAAGTTCTTTGAGGTTTTGGGCGTTAAGACGCTTGAAGAGGCGAGAAAGCTCGATGCGTTTTACATCAGGGACAAGTACGCCGAATATGCCGCCTCAAATCCTCGGTTCTTCACCACTCAGGACAACAAGTTTTCCTTCGGCGACCCCATAAAGCTTTGCTTTGAGGGCAAGAGCGCAAACATCCCGCTGATGGCAGGCAACACCGTAGACGAGTTCAGAAACTCCATATCCGCATCAGACGAGGTTGAGCTTGCAAAGAAAGCGCAGGAGTACTTCGGCAGCCACGCCGATGAGTTTTTGGCAATAGACGGAGTAAAGACGCCGGCAAACGGCAGGTATGCCGACGTGAGCGGCATAGAATGCACATGCAAGGCGCTGTTCTCAAGATACCGCGAGCTTGGCAACAATTTCGGATGCTATTACTACTCCTTCAACCCCGATATTCCGGGCAAGGATGCTCCGGGAAGTTTCCACTCGAGCGAGCTGTGGTTCATGTTTGAGACGCTTGCGAAGTGCACAAGGCCGTTTGTCGGTCATCATTACGACCTTGCAAGGCAGATGTGCAACTACTGGTGCAACTTTATAAAGACGGGCGACCCGAACGGCAAGGATGCAGACGGCTCGGATATGCCTGTATGGAAACCCTACACCGACGGCAGCCCCTGCGGCATGAGCTTTGTAAAAGAGGGCTGCGTGCCCACCTCGAGCGACACGCCGCTTGTAAACTTCCTTGTCAAGATGGTCAAGCAAAAGGCGATAAAGGATTGACAGTATCCGCAGGGCATAAAAACACCCCGCATGCTTTAAAAGCGTGCGGGGCTTTGTTTTTTATCAGTTTTGCGACAAATCGGTCAAGAAGTCTCTTACCTTGTTTGAACGGTTGGGGTGTCTTAGCTTTCTTAATGCCTTTGCCTCTATCTGGCGTATGCGCTCACGGGTTACGTTGAACATCTGTCCGACTTCCTCAAGCGTGCGGCTTCTGCCGTCCTCAAGTCCGAACCTGAGCCTTAGCACCTTTTCCTCTCTTTCGGTGAGCGTGCTCAATACCTGGTTTATCTGCTCCTTTAAGAGCACCTGCGATGCGGCTTCCGTCGGCTCGGGGGCGTTCTCATCGGGGATGAAGTCTCCTAAGTGGCTGTCCTCCTCCTCGCCGATAGGCGTCTCCAAAGAGACGGGATCCTGAGCTATCCTCATAATCTCGCGGACTCTGTCAACAGGCATGTCGAGCGCGGCGGCTATCTCATCAGGCGTCGGGTCTCTGCCGTTTTGATGCAGCAGCTGGCTTGAAATCTTCTTCACCTTCGTTATTGTTTCAACCATGTGCACGGGGATTCTTATGGTTCTCGCCTGGTCGGCTATAGCCCTCGTTATCGACTGGCGAATCCACCATGTCGCATAGGTGGAGAACTTAAAGCCCTTGGTGTAGTCAAACTTTTCAACCGCCTTTATAAGTCCTAAGTTGCCCTCCTGTATCAGATCCAAAAAGCTCATGCCTCTGCCGCCGTATCTCTTGGCTATCGACACGACAAGCCTTAAATTCGCCTCCGCAAGCCTCTTCTTAGCTGCGCTGTCGCCGTTTTTCATCCTCTGGGCAAGCTCTATCTCCTCGTCGGGCGTCAAAAGCGGCACCCTGCCTATTTCCTTTAGATAGATCTTTACGGGGTCGTCTATAGCTATTCCGTCTACGAGAGATGAATCGTATCCGTCGTCGGTGTCTACAAGGTCGTCACCCGCGTCGGCCAGGTCGTCAAGGTCTGCATATGTGTCGGTGTCCGGCACAATGTCGTCGATTATCTCTATGCCGTTTGCCGCGCATTTCTCGTAGAAACGGTCTATCTGGTCTACGTCGTAGTCGGAATCCTCCAAAGCATCGGTTATCTCCTTTGTGGTGAGCTTGCCGTTTGACTTTCCCGCCTCCAAAAGCGCATCAATCGTGGATTTCTTCTCTCCCGAATGGTGGCTTGACTGCGCATGCTCGTGCTTTGAGGGCTTTTGTTCCGCCGCAGAACCCGCGTCTGATGCAGAAACTGCGTCTGATGCGGAACTTGTGTCGGCGGCACTTGCCTCCGCCGCTGCATTTTCGCCCGCCGAAACAGGCTCCGAGGATACGGCTTCCTCTGCGCTCACGGCTGCCGCCGTGTTTTCCTTTTCGGTCACTTCGCCGGTGTTTTCGCTTTTGTTGATGGTGTCGTTTGTGTTGCTCATAGCATCCTCCAATATATGTATATTACTTTGTTTTCCTTAGATTGTTCACGTAATTTAAAAATTCGTCGTCCGTCATATCGCCTCCCGAACCGGACGGTTTGTTGTTATTTAAAAGCCTGACGTAATCGTCAAGCGTCTTTTCATCTACAGTCAGCTCGCGGAATTTGGCAAGAATATAGGATATTCTGCCCATCTCGTCGGCTGAAAATTCATCCGACAGCGAGCTGAGCGACACGCTTTGCTCCGCCTCGTAGCACTTTTTAAGCTTTTCGTACACCCTGCGGTGAAACGAAGTGACAAACTTGTCCGAGCCAAGGCTCCCGAATACCCTGCCGGCGCGGTCGGGGTGGGACATAAGATACGCGATTATGCCCTCTTCGGCTTTTGCCTCCTTGGGATGCGCTGCGGCCTCGGGATTTATGCTGTCCCGCTGCTGCCTGCCCGTCTCTATGCGCTGCCATTCCTTGTTTTTCTCCGAGCGGTGTTTTTTCGACAGGTACGCCGTCAGCTCCGCTGTTATGACCTCTTTCGGCACGCCCTGTTCCGCCGCAAGCCGCAGAGTGTAAACCTCGCGCTCGATTTTGCTCTCTATTCCCGCAAGCACAACCACCGCCCGCCGCAGGTATTCCACCCGCCCCGAGTCGGAATCCATGTCAAGCCCGCTTCGGCACTTTGAGAGCTTGTACGCCACGGAATCGGACGAGCCGTCTAAGAGCAGTTTAAACCGCTCCGCTCCAAGCTTGTTTATATAGTCGTCTACATCCTTGACGCCCTGAGCCGCAACGCTCACGACTCTTGCTTTAAGCCCTGCCGCGGACAGTATGTCTATTGCGGCAGCTGTGGCCTTTTGACCTGCTTCGTCGGCGTCGTAGCATATGAACACCTCGTCGCAGTACGCAGACATAAGCCTTGCATGCTCCGGCGTGAGCGCGGTTCCGCATGTTGCGACAGCCTCGTCAAACCCCGCCTGGTGGAGCGTCACGACGTCCACGTTTCCCTCGCAGAGTATGAGCCGCTTGGTCTTTGCCGCCTTGTTCTTTGCAAAATTCATCGCAAAAAGGGTTCTGCTCTTTTCGTAAACGGGCGTTCCTCGTGAGTTCAGATACTTCATGCCCTTCGGGTCGCTCTCAAGCGTCCTGCCCGAAAAGGCTATCACGTTTCCCCGAATGTCGAATATCGGGAAAATGACCCTGTTCACAAAGAAGTCGAAGTACCTGCCGTTCTTTTGCGATGCAAGCGATGCGGCTGTAAGCTCCTGCTCGGTGTACCCGAGCGCCGTCATGTGGTTTAAAAGCGCCGTCCAGTGGTTTGACGCAACGCCTATGCCGAATTTCTTGATCGTGCTCGCCGCAAGCCTGCGCTTGTTTATCAGGTACTCAAGCCCCGCCCTGCCGTCGTTTGTCTTTAAGTTGGAGTAGAAAAATTTTGCCGCCTCGCGGTTCATCTCAAGTATCCGCTTTTTTGCCTTTGCCGCACGGTCGTCAAAACCGTCCTCCGGCATGGGGATTGCCGAGCGCTGAGCCAAGAACCTGACGGCTTCTATGTAATCTAAGTTTTCAATCTTCTCGATAAATGTGATGACGTCTCCGCCTGCCCCGCAGCCGAAACAGTAAAAGCTTTCTGTGTCGGTGTAAACCATGCAGGACGGCGTCCTCTCTGAGTGAAACGGACAAAGGCATTTGTAGCCATGTCCGAAGCGGTGAAGTGTGACGTACTGCCGCATCACGTCGTCGATGTGGTTTGCGTCACGCACGCGCTCTAAAAATTCTCTCGGAAGCGGCATTTGCCTCTCCTTTCCTCGTGTTTTTGCCGAGTAGTAATGTGATTTTTTTATTTTCCCTGTCAGTAGATGTTCCAGCCCTTAGGAACGTACAGCTCTATGAACAGGTTGGTGCAGTACTTGTCCGTCATGCCCGCGATGTAATCGCACACCGCCGTGGGCTTGTCAAACCTGTCCGCAAGTTTAAGATAGTCCGGCGGGAGCTTTTCCGGCCTTTCGAGGAAGTACCGATAAAGCTTTTCTATCATTATCTTGGCTTTTGACTCCTCCGACTTGCACTTGGGATTTTTGTACACGTTCACAAACATGAACTGCTTGAGCTCTTCCTCCGCCGCCGCAATTTCAGGGTCGTAGCGGATTTCCTTTGCCCCGTTTTTCACTATCGAGCTGACTAATGACGTTATCCTTTGGGATTTTGTGCGCCCTAAAACGTCGGTCACGCTCTTTGGCAGGTCCTCGGTTTTGATTATTCCCGCCCTCACGGCGTCCTCTATGTCGTGGTTTATGTATGCTATCGCGTCCGCAAGCCTGACTATGTACCCCTCTCGCGTCACGGCAACCTCGTCTGTGTGTTTGAGTATTCCGTCCCGAACTTCAAAGGTCAGATTCAACCCTTTTCCGTCCTTTTCGATGTAGTTCACCACCCGCAGGCTCTGGCGGTAATGCCTGAACCCGCACGGGGATATCTCATCGAGCACAGCCTCTCCCGCATGCCCGAAAGGCGTGTGCCCGAGGTCATGTCCTAAAGCTATCGCCTCCGTCAAGTCCTCGTTTAAGCGCAGCGCGCGGGAAATAGTCCTTGCTATCTGGCTCACTTCAAGGGTGTGCGTAAGCCTTGTGCGGTAGTGGTCGCCGGTGGGGTTTAAAAACACCTGCGTCTTTTGCTTCAGGCGGGAAAATGCATTGCAGTGTATTATCCTGTCGCGGTCTCTTTGATAGTCTGTTCTGAGCGGGCACTTCGGTTCGTCCCGCAGCCTGCCCTCGGAGTTTTTCGCCAAAGATGCGTACTCCGAAAGCGTCAGCCGCTCAAGCTCCTCCGTGTACTCCCTCGGACCATAGCCCTGTGGTATTTTAGCGTCTATTTCTGACATGCATACCCGCCCCCTTTGACATATAGCTAATAGATTATACATAATAAAAATCAAATCTCCTCTTTTTTTGTTGCGAAAAAGAGGAGATTCGTATACATGCACAAATTACTGCGCAAAATCGTATAGAAATTCGTCGGAAATATCAATAACCGCACTGCCGCTTGTGATGTCATTGAGCTTTTGCAAAAGCGCATCCGTCTTGTCGGCGCGAACGGTGACAGAAATTTTCACCTTGTCCGAGAAGTCGGTAGAGGTCATTCTCGCGTCAAACTCCGGCAGGCAGCAGCACACCCTGTCGTAGCAGGAGTAGTGCATGGTCACGGTGAGGGCTTTTGCCGGCTCAAGCTCCATTATCCTTGCAGCCGACACCGCCATCGACGCCGCGGTGGAGTACGCTCTTGTCAGGCCGCCCTTGCCCAAAAGTATTCCGCCGAAGTACCTCGTGACCACTATCGCCACATCTGAAAGCCCGTTTTTTTGTATCACGTCGAGTATAGGGGAGCCTGCCGTGCCGGACGGCTCGCCGTCGTCGGAGTACCTTGACAGGTTTCCGCCGCTCAAAACGTACGCATAGCAGTTGTGCCTTGCCTTGCGGTTTTCGGCTTTGACCGATTCTATAAAGCTCACGGCGTCCTCCTCTGTTTTAACCGGAGAAATTTTGGCTATGAACTCCGATTTTTGCTCGGTAAAGCTCGCCTGAGCCAAAGAGTATATTGATTTGTACATCTTTGCACCTGCCAAAAGAAAAAGAGCAAAAGCCGCGGTAAATGCTCGCGGTCTGCTCTTTTCTTATAAGTATCTTACTTGTTGTTAAATCCGTAACGCTTGTTGAAGCGATCTACACGTCCGCCGGTGTCTACAAGCTTCTGCTTGCCGGTGAAGAACGGGTGGCACTTAGAGCAAACATCGACCTTCATATCGCCCTTGGTGGATCTTGTCTTTATGACATTTCCGCAAGCGCAGGTGATGGTTGCGTCAACATAGTTAGGATGAATACCTTCCTTTGCCATTGCAAATTGACCTCCTTTTGAACTGATTATCATGATATACAACATCATAGTAGCCCATCATCCGCAGTTCAGACAGTAGTACTATGTTATTCATCATACTGCACACATCACCGGTGGACTATCACCGCTGAAGTTTAGCAAACGATATTATATCACACTTAATTTAAAATTGCAAGCACTTTTTATCCGATATTGAATTCGGTGAGATTTACTCCGTCGAGGTCGTTTTTCGAGACGGCTATCGCTAAAAGATACCACCTTGTGTACTCCGTCAGCGACTCCTCCGGCAGGTTTTCAACCGAGATGTATATCTGCAGATTGTACACAAACAGCTCCGAAACGCTCGGCTCGGGAAGCCTGCCGTCAAACGGCAGAACCGCAAGGAGCAGCACGTAGTCATTGAACATTGCCTCGTCGTACACGGGGCCTATATACCTGAGAAAATCTTCGTCGAGGTCAAAGTCGTCCTTGTACGTCTCATAAAATCCTAAAAGCTCGTCGTACGACTGTATAGAGTCTATCACGGGGTGGGGATTTTCGATAAGCGCATTCGCGGGATAGGTGGCGGGCCAAAACTCCGGATACAGATACCGAAACCTCTCCGCGTCAAAGACGTCTGTGTTTTCCGCATCCGTCACCTGGGTTATGTCAACCGTGAGCTTGCTTTGATCTATGCCGTCAAAGCTGCCCTTCGGCGCGGTTATAATGAGGTGATAAACTATGTCGTTGCTCGTCGGGGCGTCCTGCGGCAAATGCCTTGTTATCTGCACGTTTACGCCGCCGTCCTGAGCTTTCAGCGAGTCAAGGGAGTAGCTTGCATAGGTGCTCGGCTCGTTTATGACGATCATCATCACGTCGTTTGAGGCGAAGTAATCGTCGGTAAACTCCGCGCAGGCTATTGTGAACCTCCTGCCGAACATGAAGTACCGCTCACTCGGGTAGAAGTAGTCCTCTATGTCCTTGTAGGAGTGAAATATTTTAGCGTATGGGAAGGAGCCGTCAAGCTCGTTGTTTTGATACATCGTGAGGTAGCTGCCGTAAAGCTGCGCCGAAATAGTTCCGTCCGCCGCAGTTGTTGCGGGGGGAGCCGTTGTCACCTCGCCCGATTTGACGCTCGTGACCGCCGTTTCATCCGGTATTGAGTCTCCGCCGCAGGAGGTGAGGCATATAGCCGCCGCAAGTATGCATGCCAAAACATTGAAAACGCCGCATTTTAAGACGCGATGCCTGAAAAATCCGCCGCAGCTCTTTAAAAGGCTGTCGGGGCGTGTGCGGCGCAGGTTCATATTATCCCTCCTGTTCGACTGCTGTGTTGATCACGTCATTATATCACACAACATTAGTATTTGCAACTTTTCGCAAAAGCCAACCGCCCACGTTATTCGGCGCACAAGGTGACAGCACCTTCGGCACCGCATGCAGGCGGGCGGGTTGATGATTCTTATTTTGAGCTTGCCGCACACATATGCGGATTAAAGCTTTTCGGTGACGAATATGTCGTAAATCGCCTTGATCGCGGCTTCAAAGTTCTCGCTGTTTATGCCGACTATTACGTTCAGCTCGCTTGAACCCTGGTCTATCATCTTGACGTTTATCTTTGCGTGTGCAAGCGCGGCAAATATTCTCGCCGCCGTTCCGCGCTGAGAACGCATGCCTCTGCCGACTACCGCAATCAGCGCCATGTCGCGGTCTATTTCGATGTGATCAGGCTTTACGGTGTCGTATAAAGCCCTGATTATTGCCTCTTCCTTTTCCTCAAGCACGTCCTTGTGGACTATGATGCTCATGGTGTCTATTCCCGAGGGCATGTGCTCAAAGGAGATTCCGAAGCTCTCAAACACCTCCAAAACCTTTCTGCCGAAGCCCAGCTCGGAGTTCATCATGTCCTTTTCAATCGTGACTGCGGCAAAGCCCCTGTGACCCGCAATTCCGGTGATGGTGAACTTGCACTCGCTGTTTTGCGCGTCCTCGACTATCATCGTTCCGGGGTCGTTCGGCTTGTTGGTGTTTCTTATGTTTATCGGTATGCCCGCTTTGCGCACGGGGAATATCGCATCCTCATGCAGCACTCCCGCACCCATGTATGAAAGCTCTCGCAGCTCGCGGTAGGTGATTGTCTGTATCGGCTCGGGGTCGGGGACAATTCTCGGGTCGCATACCAAAAATCCCGAAACGTCAGTCCAGTTTTCATACAGGTTTGCGTCTACTGCGGCTGCAACGATTGAGCCGGTTATGTCCGAACCGCCCCTTGAAAACGTCTTTATGGTGTCGTTTGGCATAGAACCGTAAAATCCCGGTATCACGGCTTTTTCGTTCTTGCTGAGCTTGTCTTTGACCGAGCGCAGTGTCAGCGGGAGGTTGAGCTTTCCTTCGTCGTTGAAGAATATGACCTCCGCCGCGTCGATGAATCTGTATCCCAAATACTTTGCAAGTATCTTTCCGTTGAGGTATTCTCCGCGGGACGCAGCATAATCTCTTCCCGCCCTTGCCATAAAGCTGTGCCTTATGGTTTCAAACTCCTGCTCAAGCGACATGTCGAGCTGTAATTCTTCTATTATAGAGTTGTATCTTTGCTTTATCATGTCGAACATCTCGGAAAAGTTCTCTCCGATGACCGCCTTGTCGTAGCACGCATAGAGCATGTCGGTGACTTTGGTGTCCTTGGGGTTTCTCTTTCCCGGGGCAGAGGGCACAACGTACCTCCTTGCGGGGTCGGAGTTGATTATGTTTGCTACCTTCATAAACTGCTTGGCGTCGGCAAGGGAGCTTCCGCCGAACTTGACTACTTTGGTTAACACGGGTAATATCTCCTTGTAAATTTATTGTGGCTGAATGTATCTGCGCTGTCCTGCCTGCTTATGTCCTGCCGGATGCTCACTGCGCGCTTCCCGGCGCGCCTGCCATGCCGGTCTTTTTAGCTGCCGCCTTGATGGTCTCGCGCATGGCCTTTATCTCGTTTAACGCCTTGGTTATCGACTTTTCCGACTCGGAGAGGATGTCGTCGAGCTTGTCTATCATCGCACGCTTGATGTTTAAATCCATCGTCTTTGCCTGAGCGGTTATCTCGTCAGCCGCAGCCCGCGCCTGCTTTACTACCTCTTCCTCCGAAACCAAAACCTTAGCGTGCTCCTCGGCTTTCTTGATTATCTGTTCCGCCTTGGCGTTTGCGTCGGTTATGATAACGGAGCGGTCGGCTACCATTTCCTTTGCCTTTTTGATTTCTGTGGGAAGGTTGTAGCGTATGCCGTCGATGTACTCTCTGAGCTGCTCGGCGTCAACCATGCTCTTTTTGTTTGAGAAGGGGACGGTGACAGCCTTGTCTAAAAGCTCATCCATCATTTCGAGTATTTCATCAATGGTCATGTTGTTCATACTAAACAGCTCCTTTTCATATCTTCTGTTGGGTTTTAATGTGCACTCGGTTTTCTATACAGTTTATTTATATGCATGCGTGCTCATTTATGCCTGCAAAGTCTTTGCTCGATGAAGTCCTTTATCTGCGGCGGCACAAAAGCGCTTATGTCTCCGCCGAAGGACGCTATCTGCTTGACGACGCTTGAGCTGAGATACATGTTTTCCGAGCGCGTCACTAAAAACACGGTTTCCGCCTCGGGGTACAGCTTCTTGTTTGCAAGAGCCATCTGGAACTCATACTCAAAGTCCGTCACCGCACGCAGTCCCTTTACAATCGCCGTTGCGCCCTTTTCACGGACGTATTCCGCCAAAAGCCCGTCGGACGTCTCTATTTCGATGTTCTTTAAATGCCCCGTCACGCTTTTTATCATGTACACCCTCTCCTCCGGCGTAAAGCTGGGGGCTTTTTTGGGGTTTACCGACACTAAAACTATGACGCGGTCAAACAGCGCAGATGCGCGGTTCATTATGTCAAGGTGTCCTAAGGTTACGGGGTCGAAGCTTCCCGGACACACTGCTATTCTCTCTTTGCTCACTTTTCATCTTCCTCACTGCCTGCTTTGTACACTGTCAAAGCGATTTTTTTGCCGTAGCTGTATTTGCGGTAAAGGCAAAGCCTGCCGACTGTCTCGGGCAGCTCAAGCTCGCTTTCGTGCTCGCACACCACCGTTCCCAAAGGCTTTATAACCTCGCTTATGAGCGGCAGAACCCGCTCAAGCAAGCCCCGTTCATACGGCGGGTCTGCAAAAACTATGTCAAACTCCGCTTTGTTTTTGGCGGCGCGCCGCAAATAGTCTATGGAGTCGCTGTTTACTATTCTTGCCTGGGATGAAATGCGGCAGCTGTCCACGTTTTTTCTGACTATGTCCACCGCGTCCCTTGACCTGTCCACAAACACGCAGCTCTTTGCGCCACGGCTTATGGCTTCTATGCCGAGCTGCCCGCTCCCCGCAAACAAGTCCAGCACCTGCGCCGCCGGCAGGTCAAACTGTATGATGGAAAACACCGCTTCCTTTACCTTGTCCGAGGTCGGTCTTACGTCAAGCCCTTCAAGGGTGACAAGCCTTTTTCCTCTGAGCGAGCCTGTAATTACTCTCATTTTATCAATCCTGCCTTTTTGTAAGGATGGGTCACTCGTATCTTTGGCGGTAGCGGCTCATGGTCTGCGCAAATACCTCGCCGTTCGTCGGAGGTGTGTATGTTATCGCGTTCGCTCCCGCCTCTATGGTTTTTATTATTGATTCGTCCGTAGGTCCGCCGGTGGCTATTATAGGTATGTCGGGGTACCGCTCGCGTATTGCGCGGACAAGCTCGGGCGTCTTTACCGATGCCGCCACATTCAGTATGTCCGCCCCGACTTCTATCCTGCGGTCTATGTCCTGCTTTTGAGAAACTATAGTCGCAACGACCGGCAGCTCAATCGTCTGCTTTATCAGGGGAATGATGTTTGCATCTATCGGCGCGTTCACCACAACGCCGTATGCGCCCTGGTTTTCAGCCTCCTGCGCAAGCCTTACGGTTCTGTCTCCGCCGGTAAGGCCTCCGCCCACTCCGACAAACACCGGCGCATCCGAAACGGATATTATCGCCTGTGATATCACGGGCTGCGGGGTGAAAGGGTAGACGGCTATTACGGCGTCTGTGTTTATGTTTTTTATGACCGCAACGTCTGTAGAAAAGACGAGCGACTTTATTCTTCTGCCGAATATCACTATTCCGCTGCATTTGTATATGCATTCCGGGACGCTGAGCGTGTGGCTGCGCAGTGTTCCCTGGTATGACGGTATCTTTTTTGCTCCGCTTGCGGCGGAAAGGTTTGCATCGGCAGCGGCGGAGGCGTTTGCTCCGTCGTATGCGGACGTGTTGTTTATATCGGTTGTATCAGTCATGTCTGTCCTCCGAGAAGTATATTCGGAAACCGCGCCGCGCGTGACGATTCACAGTGCCATTATACTTCATAATCCGTTTTTTGTCCATATATCATGCGAAAAGTGATGATAAATTCATGTCTGCGTCAAAACATGTATATCAGCTGAGGTTGTCTATAAACTCCGACTTGACCACAGCCGCCTTTTCAAGGCTTATTTTCATAACCGCCGCGATGTCCTCAACCGACGCGCTGCGAAGCTGCTGCTTGGTCTTGAAGCTCAGCAAAAGAGCCTGCGCTTTCTTCTCGCCTATGCCGGGTATCTTTGTAAGCTCGGTCTCGCGGATGTGCGCCGAGCGCTTTGAAGTCTGGAAGGTTATCGTGTAGCGGTGAACCTCGTCCTGAAGTTTTGTGAGCAGTGAAAAGACCGTGCGGGATTTTGCTATTTGTATCTCCTCGCCGCTGCTTGAAATCACTGCACGGGTGTGGTGGCGGTCGTCCTTTACAAGTCCGAAGAGCGGTACGTCTATTTTAAGCTCCTCCAAAAGCGGCTTTACCGCATCGACATGCCCCTTTCCTCCGTCCAAAAAGATGAGGTCGGGAAGCCTTTTAAAGCCCTCGTCGGTGCAGTCCGGACTCAGGTATTCCTTAAACCTGCGGTAAAGCACCTCACGCATGCTTGCGTAGTCGTCCTGCTCGGAAACGCTTTTGATGTTGAACTTTTTGTAGTATTTCTTTGCAAACCTGCCGTTGTCCATGACAACCATGCCGCCGACCATGTCGGAGGACGCAAGGTTTGATATGTCGTAACACTCGATGTACTCAGGCGTCTTTGAAAGCCCCAAAAGCCCCGACAGCTCCTCAAGCGCAGCTATTTCACGCTCCGTTCTTCCGACTCTGACAGACAGCTGCTCTGCGGCGTTTTCGTGAGCCATGTTCACAAGCTTTAAAAGCTCTCCGCGCTGCGGGACGGATATCGACACCGCGTGCGAGGACTTCTCGCAAAGATATCGCCGTATGTTGTCAAGCTCGGGGGTCTGGCAGTCTATATAAATGTTTTTAGGGATGTTCGGCGCGCGGTCGTAGTACTGCATGAGAAAATCCTCCCTTGCAGCGGCGTCGTCCTCTATGCCGCCGAGCATGAAGTCCGCCTTGTCGGTGAGCTTGCCGCCGCGGTATATCAAAACCGTCATGCAGCTCAGCTCTCCGTTTTTCGCAAGAGCTATAAAGTCGCTGTCCGGAAGGTTTTTTTCAAATATCTTTTGTGTGTCCGCCGCCCTCTTTATGGCTGCTATCCTGTCCCGCAAAATCGCCGCCTTTTCAAACTCGAGGTTGTCCGAAAGGCGGTTCATCTCCCGTGTCATTTCCTCTACGGACGCGGAGCTGCCGCTTTTGATGTATTGTATTGCATCGTTTATTATTGCCGCGTAGTCCTCGCGGGATATGCATCCCCGACAAAGGCCTATGCACCTCTTTATCTGATAGTTTAAGCACGGTCTGCCCTTTTTGAAGTCTCGGGGGAACACCCTTTTGCAGGTGGGGAGCATGAACACCCGATTGACCTCCTGCACCGTCTGGTTTGATGTAAGTCCGCTCGTGTAGGGGCCTATAAAAGTGCCGGAGCCTTTTTTCTGCATCTCACGGGTTATGCGCGGGTATTCCTCGTCTGAAATCTTGATGTAGGTGTAGCCCTTGTCGTCCTTTAAAAGGATGTTGTATTTCGGCTTGTGCTGCTTGATAAGAGACGCCTCGAGCACAAGCGCCTCATACTCCGAGCCGGTGACTATGAACTCGTAGTCGTATACGTTTGAGACCATCTTTGCAACCTTGGGCAGGTGGTCGTTGTCGTGGAAGTATGTCGAGACGCGGTTGCGCAGGTTCTTGGCTTTGCCGATGTATATTATCGTCCCCGCCTTGTTTTTCATGATGTAACAACCGGGCGATGTGGTGAGCTTTAATGTCTTTTCCCGAAGGTACTCAAGCCTCGGGTTGTCACGCTCGGTTACTCTCACCGCTTGCGCCTCCTTTTTTAAATCAGTTTATCGTTATTGTCTTTATCTTTTGCTCCTTGAGCGGCTTGTCGTTGTAGTCTGTTCTGACAGACGCTATTTCGTCCACAACGTCTATGCCGTCTACGACTTTTCCGAACGCGGCATACTGCCCGTCAAGATGCGGCGAATCCTTGTGGACTATGAAAAACTGAGATGATGCGGAGTTGGGGCTTTGAGACCTCGCCATGGATATCACGCCTCTTTCGTGGCGCAGGGGGTTGTTCACGCCGTTTGCCGCAAATTCGCCCTTTATCTTCTTGTCCGAGCCGCCGAATCCCGTTCCCAAAGGGTCGCCGCCCTGTATCATGAAGTTCTTTATAACCCTGTGGAAGATAAGCCCGTCGTAAAAATGCTCATTAGCAAGCTCCACAAAGTTTTCAACCGTCTGCGGAGCATACTCCGGATAAAGCTCGAGCGTCATCTTCTTGCCGTTTTCCATCTCTATAGTTGCCTTGATTGCCATAATGATTTCCTCACTTTACTTGATTTATCTTTACATTCCCGAGTCGTCATACTCAACTTCCGTCATGCCGTCCGGCAAGCCCATGTCCATGCCCGAAACATCCGTCTCAATTAGCTCAAAGCTGTACCAGTAGTATGAGCCGAACTCAGGGCTGACATCCGAAACGGTTATGGTGCCGCTCGGGAAGAATGTCCATGTAGACACAAGCGTTCCGCCGTGCGCCGAGACGTTGTAGACCTCCGTCCACGTTCCGTCAGAGGACGTCTCGGTGAAATAAAAGCTGTAGTTGTCTATGCCGTATCCGAAGTTTGCGGAGCCTTCACCGCCCTGCCTCTCGTAGCGGTAGTAGGTCATGTTGTCAAGATCCGCTACCGTGACCGTGTCCGCATCCATGATGATTTTCTGCGAGCCGTTTATGTACACCGCGTTTTCGCCGTCAACGTAGTACTCGCGCTCTATGCTCGACGTCTCCTCGTTGTCATATGACACCGCCTCTATGAGCTTTGCGTGGACGTGGTCGGAGTTTAAAAGCTCTAAGCACCTGGGCGCGGAAAGGTCAAGCTCTTCTATCGACACTTCTTCATCGGCGCCTGTCATGTCTGTGCCGGCGGCGGTGATTTCGCTCTCCTGAGCGGATGTGATATCTGCACTTGTCACGGCTGGCTCTGTCGGCACTGTTGCGGGCGATGTATCGGTTTGCACCGGCTCTGCTGAAACGGTGGTCTGCGCCGCCGACGTTTGTTCGCCCTGCTCCTGTGTGCCGCTGCCGCAGCCGCATGCAGCCACTGCCATCGCCGCGCAAAGAAGAGCGGCAGCAATTCTCGCTTTATAGTTCATCATCTATCCGTCCTTTCGCGGCAAGAGCCTGCCGCATGGTAGCATATATATTATGTAATTATACACTTTTCCCTCGCCGCTTTCAAGCGCTGTGCGCTCACTTTTTCAGCGCAAAAACCCGCCGCAGGAATATTTTTTGCCCGAAAGCTAATGATAATACCGAAAAATTATCTTTCGGAGGAATTTATGCTTGAAGGATTTGATAAAATCGAGCAGGTAAAGCCGGTGGGCAAGGCAAGCCTTCTTATAGGCTCCGGCGTTTCAATATCCGCCGCTGCGGCAATAGGCGGGATAAAAGAGGGCGCAGGGCCTTACGGCAGCTGCTTTGATTATATAGACAAGGACGACCGCTTCGGTCAGGACAGCTTTGAGGGCGCGGAAAGCGCCATGCAGGGGCTTGCGCTGCAAACGGTGCTTGAAAAGCGCGGCGTGAGCGGAAAAGACATATCGGTGCTGTTCGGGGGCGACCTGCTGAACCAGTGCATAGGTACGAGCTTCGGCACGGCGGATTTTGACATACCCTTTGTGGGGATATACGGAGCATGCTCCACCATGGCTGAGGGGCTGATGCTTGCCGCCGCAGCCGTCGGAGCACGCGCCGCAAAGAGCGCATGCGCCATAACATCCTCGCACTTTTGCACCGCCGAGCGGCAGTACAGACTTCCTCTCGACTACGGCGGGCAGAGGACGCCCACATCACAGTGGACGGCAACCGCCGCAGGCGCGTTGATTGTCGAGCGGCAAAGCTCTCCGCCCTATGTCAAAGCCGTGACGGCGGGCAGGATAACCGACGCGGGAATAAAGGATGCAAACAACATGGGCGCGGCTATGGCTCCTGCGGCGTACTCGACGATAGCGCAGTTTTTTGCGGACACGCATGCCGACCCGAACATCTTTGACGCCATAGTGACGGGCGATTTGGGCTTGGTAGGCTCAAAAATCCTGCACGGCATGCTAAGGGGCGAAAACCTCTGCGGCATGGGCGGCATGGGCGAGGCGGGCATAAGAGCGGCGCAGGTGCATACCGACTGCGGCTGCATGATATTTTCAAAAGAGCAGGACGTGCATGCCGGCGGGTCGGGGTGCGGATGCGCGGCAAGCATGCTTTGCGGGCACTTTGTGCCGCTTCTTCGGAGCAAAAAGCTGAAAAACATACTCTTTGCCGCAACGGGGGCGCTGCTTTCCACGACGTCGTCCCAGCAGGGCAGGAGCATACCGAGTATATCGCACCTTGTGTGGCTTACGTCCGAAGAAAATTAAAGGAGGGATAATGTATGCAGTTTTTGCTGGCGTTTTTGGTGGGCGGGCTTTTATGCGCCGTCGGGCAGCTTCTCATTGATTATACAAACCTCACACCCGCAAGAATACTTGTGATATACGTCGTTGCGGGAGTTGCGCTCGGCGCAATGGGCGTGTATGAGCGGCTCATAGACTTTGCCGGAGCGGGCGCAAGCGTGCCGCTGACGGGGTTCGGGTATCTCATATCCGACGGTGTGAAAAAAGCCGTAGACGAAAAGGGATTTTTGGGCGTGCTGACGGGAGGCCTGACAGCCGGCGCAGCGGGAATAACCGCCGCAATGTCAATGGGACTTTTGATGTCGCTGTTATTCAGACCCCGCTCAAAGTCGGCATAGTAAAAGCCGGCACTGCGGAGCAGGCGTGCCTTCTTCAGGTGTGCCATAAGCCGCACGGAGCAGGCATGCCCACATCGGGCGGCACTGAAATCGTAGCGGCGCACAAAAAAACTCCCCACGCCGTCAGGCGCAGGGAGTTTAAATTGTTTTCATCAGAATTTTACGGTCATAAGGTGGTCTATCGGCAGTTCATCGCCCGACACGCATGTGTATCCGCGATTTATTCCGTCCGCAACATAAAATGTTGAACCCATGTATCCGAAGATAACCATTGAATGTGCACTGCCCATGTAGTCAGAAACAGTGGTCAGGAGCAGGCAGCCGTTGTCAAGATAGCTCTTGAGCTTTGCCTCTGTTATGTCAGATGCACTTGTGTAAACGCTTGTCGCAGGTGTGCCGGCAGAGTAGCTTTGGCAGAACGACAGAAAGCCAAACTGTATTTTAGATTCTTCCGTTCCGCTGCATGTATAGCCCGCAGCCGTGGCATAATCGTTTGTGTCCATAGCTGTGTACATGCCGGTGAGAATGGCGTTATCCGAATAGGAATCGGGTATGGGGCTTATTTCGAGGCTTTTAAGATACCCGATGATGTTTGCTCCCGCAAGGGGCGAGCTGAAATTTTGCATTGCTTGAGAAATCCCTTTTTTGTTTGTGATGTACACGTCCTCATAGTCGCCGCAAACTGCCCAAGGGTAATCTATGCCGTCGTAAAGGCTCTCAAGCTGTTCTTCGGTCTTAACGCTCTCTTCGGGGCGCTCGACCGTTACGCTTTCCTGCTCATCATCAGCTCTTCTTCTGTAGAACGTCTCCTCATACACCTGCTGACACTCTGTGGTGGTGAGAGTTTCGTCCCAGCCTAAAACTATGTAATTACCTGACTCGGTCTTTATCAGATTGTACATTCCCAATCCGCCGTAGAGCTTTCCGTCAACGGATTTTTCTTCGATAAAATCGGCATTGGTTAAAAAATCAGGTGTGTAAAGTGTACTTGATTGTGAAAATTCCGGGCCGTTTCCATAGTCCATCAGCTGCAAATATCCTGTAGGCTCGTCGTCGGTGGATATTGCGAATGTGTATCCGATTATCTTGTCATAGCAGGAGTATATCGGTCTTTCATCGTAAATAACAGAGCTATCTGACCAGTGCGGAGCGCCGCCGCTCTTCACACCTTCGTCAATCATGCGGTACGCTTCCGAGAGGTATTGAAGTCTTGTATACTCCGTTTCAAAGGTTTCGGGCGTTTCGACAACTGCGGTATCTTCCGCCCCCAAGCAAAGAGAGGATGTCGCGGCCATGACAACAGCCATGGCAATCAGGGCAAGACGCTTGAGTGTCTTTTTCATTTTAAATCCCTCCGATATCATGATTAAAAAATCATGTTTTTAATTTTTTTATTAAACTACCACCTTAGCAAAAGATGCATAGTGGTACAGTTTAACCGTAAGAATGACTTACATACCATGCGCACATTCTTTATCTTTAAAATCTCACTTCTTGTCTTACATCTACAGTTTACCATAGTAAAGCTTACTTGTCAACAAAAATTCAAAAAAAATAAAAGTTTATTAAAAGAGAAACACCCTGTAAAACTTACAGGGTGCATCATGGTTACATTATATCACTTACTTATATTCACCCGCAGCCTTGGCTTTTTTGCTGCAAAAAACACTCACAAAATTTACGGAGTACCACATAATATTTTAAATCACTTACTTATATTCACCCGCAGCCTTGGCTTTCTTGCTGCAAAAAGCGCCCCGTCAAACCGACAGGGCGCTACATAATATTTTATATCGCTTACTTATATTCTCCGGCAGCTTTGGCTTTCTTGCTGCAAAAAACACTCACAAAACTTACGGAGTACCACATAGTATTTTAAATCACTTACTTATATTCACCCGCAGCCTTGGCTTTTTTGCATATGCCACCGTAAATCACAATAAAGCCGATTATGTGGCAAAGCGTTGCCATAATCCATGATATCGGGTAGGATAAAAACAGCACCGTCAGCGACTTTTCGGGGTCTCCGCCGCATGCCTCTTTGTACTGCGCATAATACGTGTAAATCCAGATTATTCGGAATCCGCACACAAACGCTATCGTCGTTATCGTGGGGAGTATGGAGTGTCCTATGCCTCTGAGCATGCCCACCATTACATCCATCATTCCGTCTAAGAAGTAGGTCAAAAGTATTACCGACATTCTCGTGACGCCGTATTTTATCTCAAGGTCAACGTCCGTGTAGAATCCCAAAAGCTGTTCGTCAAGCAGCTTTGCAAGCGCTCCGGCGGCCAGTCCCACAATCGTCACAAGACCCATGCATTCAAACGCTATCTTCTTTATTCTGCGGTACTGCTTTGCACCGAAGTTCTGTCCCGTAAAGGTTATCGCAGCCTGATAAACGGAGTTCATGGCTTGGTACACAAAGCCCTCTATGTTTGCTCCTGCGCCGCTTCCCGCCATTGCCGCGCTTCCGAATGCGTTTACGGATGACTGTATAACGACGTTTGAAATCGAGAAGATCGAGCCTTGTATTCCCGCGGGGAGTCCCACGGTGAGTATATGTACAAGCTTTTCGCGGTGAATCCTTATTTTCTTTATGTGCAGCTTTATAGGTCCGTCGGTGCGTATTAAGCATATTAAAATCAGAACTGCCGATATCACCTGAGATACAATCGTTGCAATCGCAACTCCCGCGACGTCGAGGTGGAACACTATTACTAATACGAGGTTGAGTATTATGTTCACTATTCCCGAAACGGTCAGGTAGTAAAGAGGCCTTTTGTTGTCTCCGATAGCTCGAAGGATTGCCGCGCCGAAGTTATATATCATGTTTGCGGGCATGCCTATGAAGTATATCTTCACATACAGCGCCGAAAGGTCTATTACGTTTTCGGGCGAGTCCATCAGCCTGAGTATGCCCTTTGCGGAGAAGAAGCCGAATATTCCCACGACAATTCCGCATATGACCGCAAGCGCAATGGAGGTGTGAACCGCGTCGCTGACGTCTTTCATCCTGCCTGCGCCGAAGTGCTGAGCCACCGCCACGCTTGTTCCGACAGACAGACCCATAAAGACGTTGACTATCAGGTTTATCAGCGAACCTGTAGAGCTTACCGCGGCGAGGGAGTTCTCACTGCCCCAGTTTCCCACAACGATGATATCCGCAGCGTTGTACAAAAGCTGAAGTGTTCCCATGAGCATCAGCGGTATAGTAAATCTGACTATTTTCATGAAGAGCGGGCCGCTTGTCATGTCCATTGCGGCGACGCCGAGCCTTTTACCTTTTCCGAACAACACAATTACCCCTTAGTCAAATAATAAAAAAGAAAACGCATTATAATACCCGCTCGAAAAACCATGATTTCGGATTTTCGGGTTTAGTGGGCGCAGTATATTTAATAATACTCCATAGCAACCGATTTTTCAACTGTTTTTTATATTATTTTTCTGATGTTTTTCCGAGACGTCGGCAGTTTATGGATTTTGCCGCCGTTGACATGCCGCCCGCGATGTTCTATACTCTTTTTGCGGCAGCGCCGTGCAGGCAAATACAGTTTTATGGGCAGACAAGGAGACAAGTATATGTTTGAATATTTTATGAAAGCAAGGTATCATGAGACCGACCAGATGGGCATCATCCACCACTCGCACTACGTAAAGTGGATGGAGGACGCAAGAGTCGAGTACCTGAACAGCATAGGCGCGGGATATGCGCAGATAGAGAAGGACGGCATAGTTTCTCCGGTGGTTTCGCTGTCGGTTGAATACAAGTCGTCGGTGAGGTTTGACGACACGGTGAAAATAGAGGTCAAAATATCAAACTACACCGGCGCAACGCTTGAGTTTGACTATAAGTTCTACGACCTTAGCAGCGGCATGCTCTGCACCGTCGCCCATTCAAAGCACTGCTTTGAGCAGGACGGAAGGGTCATATCCCTAAGAAGGAGCCATCCTAAGTACGACCTTGCGATGAAGGACGAGCTGAACAAAGAGTGAGCATACGCCGCACACGACGGCAAACGAAAAAAACCCCGCAGATCTGCGGGGCTTTTTATTTTCATTTTACGGCAGTGACGCGCGTAAGTCGGCTTGAGATTTAAGCTTTGCCTATGCAGCCGAAGATCTCCATCTTCTCCTTGACGGTTGCCTTGATTGCGTCTACGCCGGGAGCCAAAACCTTTCTGGGGTCGAAGCCCTTGCCGGAAAGATCCTTGCCCTCCTCGATGTACTTTCTGACAGCTGCGGTGAAGGCGATCTGGCACTCGGTGTTTACGTTGATCTTTGCAACGCCCAAAGAAATTGCCTTCTTGATCATGTCCTCCGGAATGCCTGTTCCTCCGTGGAGAACCAAAGGCATGTCCTTTACCTCTTCCTTGATAGCCGCCAAAACGTCAAAGCGAAGTCCGGGCCAGTTTGCGGGATACTTGCCGTGGATGTTTCCTATGCCGGCTGCGAGCATTGTAACGCCGAGGTCTGCAATCTGCTTGCACTCCTTGGGGTCTGCGCACTCGCCCATGCCGATAACGCCGTCCTCTTCGCCGCCGATAGCGCCTACCTCAGCCTCCAAAGAGATGCCGAGAATGTCGCAGGTGTTTACCAAAGCGGTTGTGAGCTTTATGTTTTCGTCGATGGGATAGTGAGAGCCGTCGAACATGATCGAGCTGAAGCCTGCGTTGATGCATGCCTTTGCGCCCTCAAAGGTTCCGTGGTCAAGGTGAAGCGCAACCGGTACGGTGATTCCCAGGTTGTCTATCATGCCCTTTACCATGCCTACAATGGTGGTATATCCGCACATGTACTTGCCCGCGCCCTCGGAAACTCCGAGAATTACGGGAGCGTTTAACTCCTGAGCAGTCTGAAGAATGGCTTTTGTCCACTCCAGGTTGTTGATGTTGAACTGACCTACTGCGTAGTGTCCGTCACGCGCCTTGTTTAGCATTTCCTTTGCCGAAACGAGCATTGTTATTACCTCCGTATGTAAAATAGTCGCTAATCTTAGCATACAAGACTATTATATAACACGTCGGCGCAAAAATCAAACGAAAAAGCATGAAAAACTAAAAAAGATAATAAAAATTTTCCCCGCAAGCGCATCTGCAATCAAATGGAAGTATTTTTCTAAAGCTTTTGTGAGTATTTTATCCGCCGTGTGACATGATATTAAAAACACAAATATGCATCGCGCTGCGTTTGCAGCGGGCGGAAAGGCAGGCAAATATGCAAAAGATGAAAACCGTCGTCTCAAAACGCACCCTGGCGAGGATAGTTTCCTTTTCCCTTGCCATAATTGCGGTTTTGGGCGCGTCAAACATCATATATATGAACAGGCTCAGGAGCGCAGGCAACAAAATAGAGTACGGATACATGCTCGCGGTGGAGGACTTGGCGGAAAGCGCGGACAAGCTCTCCGTTTCCCTCACAAAGGGCATGTACTCCGCCTCCGAAAAGATGCTCAGCGAACTTTCAAGCGAGCTTATATCCGATTCCTACAGGGCAAGGGATGCCTTGAGCAGGCTGCCGGTGTCGGACGTGGACCTTGAAAAGACGGAGAAATTCTTCTCGCAGGTCGGAAACTATGCGAGCGCGCTTGCAAAGAAGGCGTCAGACGGCGACGAACCGTCTTACGAGGACTACTCAAAGATGAATATGCTTTGCGAGTCTGCTCAAAAGCTCTCCGAGCTGCTTTGGCAGATGCGCGCGGAGCTTTTGTCAAGTGACAGCTCAGTCACGGAGCTGTTCAAAGAGGTGGCACAGGGCGCAGACAGCCTTGTTGGCGACGGCTTTGCCGAGATAGAGGACGCCTTTGAAAACACGCCGAAGCTGATATACGACGGCCCGTATTCCGACCACATCCTCGACAAAGAGCCGCGCATGTGTAAAGACGCTCCGGAGGTTTCGGGGGAGGACGCGATACAAAAAGCTGCCCAAAGCTGCGGCGTAGAGGCGTGGGAGCTGAAGGAGTCGGAATACCCCGAGGATTCAAAAATGCCCTCCTACAGATTTGAGGGGGACGGCGTGAGCTGCGCCGTAACCAAAAACGGCGGCTATATATGCTACATGCTCAAAAGCAGGCATCCCTCGTCGTCCGAGATAACCCCCGAGGAGGCAAAGGAGTATGCGCAGGCGTATCTTGAAAGCCTCGGCATACAAAGCATGGAGACAACCTACTATGAAAGCTACGACAACGTGTGCACGATAAACTTTGCCTACAACGACGACGGCGTGACATGCTACACAGACCTCATAAAGGTTGCGGTAGCGCTTGACAACGGCGAGATTTTGGGCTTTGACGCAAGGGGCTTTATAGTAAACCACTATGACAGAAGGCTTGAAGAGCCGGCTCTTAGCGTGATGGAGTGCCAGGAAAAGCTTTCGCCGATGCTGAGCGTCGTAGGCTCGTCGCTTGCGGTGATACCCTCCGACAGCGTTGAAGAAAAGCTCTGTCGGGAGTTTAAGTGCCAGTCAAGCGACGGCAAAACCGTCTTGGTGTATGTGAACTGCCAAACGGGCGACGAGGAGGATATACTCATCCTGAGAGAGCTTGAGGGCAGCGTGCTGACTGTATAAGAATTTGCATGGCGTGAGCGCCGCAAGAAAGCATTCAGACCGGTGAGTCTTAACAAAGATTTTATGTATGCATGCTCGACTGCGGCGCCTTTGGCGCAAATGCTCGCCCCTTTAACGCTTTATGCAGAATACACAATTATAATGGCACAAATTTGGTATTGATATCTTGTCAAAAGTGATATATAATGAAATGGTGACGTTAAGCTTTATTGTTGAAAAGCAATAAAAGCCACGAATGTAGACCCGAATGGAGAGATCAAATTGAAGAACTATGACAGCAAACACATTAAAAACATAGCAATAACCGGACATTCCGGCTCGGGAAAGACGGCTCTGTGCGAGGCTCTGCTTTATAAGGCGGGCGCCACCGACAGGTTGGGAAAGACTGCTGACGGCAACACCGTTTCGGATTACACGCCTATTGAGATAGCTAAAAAGTGCTCAATATATACTTCTCTTTCATACTACGAAAAGGACGGCATAAAGGTAAACATACTTGACACGCCCGGTCTTTTCGATTATGCCGGAGGACTTATAGAGGGCGTATATGCGGCGGACTGCGTGATGATAACGGTGTCCGCAAAGTCCGGAATACATGTCGGAACAAAAAAAGCATACGAGTGCGCGGTTGAGCACAAGACGCCGCACATGTTTGTAGTCACAAAGATAGACGACGACAACGCAAACTATTCAAACGTTATAACAAAGCTCAAGACCGAGTTCGGTTCTTCCGTCTGCCCGCTTGTAGTTCCGCTGATAAAGGACAACAAGATAGTTTCCTATTACGACCTTCTTGCGATGAAGAACTATAAGTACGGCCCCAAGGGCGAGCGCATAGATGCGGGAGAGCCTGAGCCTACATACAGAATAGACGGATTCATCGAGGCGATGTCGGAGGCTGTTGCCGAGACGGACGAGGAGCTTATGCTCAAGTTTTTGGACGGCGAAAAGTTCACCCATGAGGAGCTTGTGTCCGGAATACGCAACGGCATAATAAACGGCATGATCACGCCCGTAACCTGCGTTTCCGCAGCAAACCTTGACTGCGTGGATATGCTCTTAGACGAGATTTCCGCGCTTTTGCCCTCTGCGAGCGACCAGCCGGACATTAAGGCCAAAAACGCCGCGGGAAATGACGTTTCAATCAAGTGCGACGCGAACGAGCCGCTTGCGGCGTTTGTGTTCAAGACGGTTGCCGACCCGTTTGTGGGCAAGATGTCTTACATAAAGGTCATAAGCGGAAAGATAGAGACCAATAAAGAAATACTCAACGCAACAACAAGCACCACCGAAAAAGTCGGCAAGCTTTTAAACCTTGTCGGCAAGAAGCAGATTGAAGTTCCCTATGCGACGGCGGGCGATATAGTTGTGGCGACAAAGATGTCTGTAAACACCAACGACACGATATGCGACCCGTCAAGAGTTGTGGCGTTTAAGAAGCTCACATTCCCCAGACCCTGCTACTCTGTCTGCATAAAGGCAAAGACTCAGGGCGACGAGTCAAAGATTTCTACGGCTATCCAAAGGCTTTTGGAGGAGGATCTGTCCCTGTCATACAAGCAGGACGACACCACGTTTGAGCAGATACTTTCCGGCCTCGGAGAGCAGCATATAGAGTCCACCCTTGCAAAGCTCAAGAACGGTTTCGGCGTGGATGTCGTGACATCCGTCCCCAAGGTTTCCTACAAGGAGACCATAAGAAAGAAGGTAAAGGTTCAGGGCAGACACAAGAAGCAGTCCGGCGGACACGGACAGTACGGAGACGTATGGATAGAGTTTGAGCCGTGCGACAGCGACGAGCTTGTATTTGAGGAAAACGTGTTCGGCGGAGCGGTGCCTAAAAACTTCTTCCCCGCAGTTGAAAAGGGACTTCAGGACTGCATGAAGAAGGGCGTGCTGGCGGGATTTCCGGTTGTCGGCGTAAAGGCTACGCTTGTTGACGGATCATATCATCCGGTTGACTCCTCCGAAATGTCCTTCAAGCTTGCGGCGTCCATTGCGTTCAAGGAAGGCATGAAGCAGGCAAACCCCGTGCTCTTAGAGCCGATTGACAACCTTGAGGTAACCATCCCCGATGAAAACACCGGCGACATGATGGGCGAGCTGAACAAGCGCCGCGGAAGAGTTCTGGGCATAACCCCCGCGTCAAAGAAGGGACTTTCCACTATATCTGCGGAAATCCCCGAGGCTGAAACGCACGACTTTGCCATGACCGTCCGTCAGATGACAAGGGGAATGGGCGAGTTTACGCTTGAAAGACTTCGCTATGACCAGGTTCCTCCGATGCTTGCGGCGGACATAATCGCAAAGTACAAGTCAAACGACGATTGATACATTTCGATTTTTCATTATAACATCCTTTCAAAAGAAAGCCCCCGACATTGCATAAAAGTCGGGGGCTTTCTCTGTCATATATCTCATGGCATCACGGCCGCGGCGGTTATTATTTGATTTTGGACTCAAGGAAGGAGTAAACCTCGTCGCCCACTCTGCAATAGCCGCTGTCGTTGAAGTGAAGATAGTCGTTCCATACCGAAACGTAGCAGTCGTTTAACTTTTGCGGGTCGGACGGGTCGCACATGATCGAGGCGAGGTCTATGCAGCCGTCATAGCCCGAGTCGTCCGAGAGGATAAACTCGTTTGCCGCAAGGCGTATCTTTTCGTGAAGCTCGGAATAGTATCCGTTGCCCTTAAACGGTGTGATAGTCGCTCCGTATATCTTTATGCCGTTTGCGTGGCAGCGGCTGATGACCGATTTGTAGTGGCTTATCAGCTCGCCCGATATGTCGCTTTGCGCTCCGCCGATGTCGTTTACGCCCATGAAGAGCACCGCATACTTAACTCCCGGCACGCCGAGTATGTCCCTGTTTGCCCTTACCGTTCCCGCAATGTCTCCGCCGTACCTGAAAAGAGCCGTGGCGCCTATGCCCATGTTCACCACCGCAAGCCTGCATAAGCGAGGATCAGATCTTAAACGCCTTGACAGCTCGTCGGTGTACCTTGCAAAGCCGTTTGTTGTGACGCTTGCTCCGTCGGTGAGGGAATCTCCGAAGCATACTATAACCTCGCTGCCCTCCGCCGCCGTCACGTCAAGCTCCGCTATGAAGTACCACGATGTCATCTCTTCAAAGCTGTCGTATATTCTCTCGTCAGCCCGCTCGCCGCTCACTATCCACGCCGAGCACCTTGAAGCTGTGTGGCAGGTCAGCACCTCGGGCACAGCCCCAAGCTCCATTGTCACGGCAAAATCCTCCATCTCACTGACGTCGTACTCAAGCTCGTCTAAGTACACCCGCTTTCCCGCCGGCACGGTAAAGGAGCAGTTTTGTTCTAATGTCAGCTGCCTTGCCGACAAGACGTCTATTTCGCTTGAAGAGGGGGATAAAAGCCTTGCTATGGTGATTTTCTTTATTTCAAGATCCCCGTTTCCGTACTCGTTTGACAAGGCAAGCCGCAAGCTCCTGCCGCCTATGCTCACCCTTATCTGCTGCCTGAGCGTTGAGCCGCAAAGGCAGGGGTTTTTGGGTATCTGCTCGTCGCCTGCGGTCAGCATGGCGGCGCCCCACGTGGCTGTCCATTTGTCTTTCATATTAAAATCATCCTTTCGATATAGCTGCTCGCGATAAATTTTGCCGCCGCAGAGGCAATGCGTCAAACTGGGGCGGTGATTTTTTATTCTTCCTCCTGCTCAGGCTCTGCCCAATAGGTCAGAAGGCTCTCGTAAGCCTCCTTGCCCATCTGCTCGTATCCCAAGTCTCCGGGGTGCAAAAAGTCTCCCCATGAGCAGTTGTATTCGTCCTTCATCTGCGCCGGGTCGTCCTCACGCGCTATGGATGCGGAGAAGTCTATGTATCCGTCAAATCCCGAATCGGCCGACATGACAAAGTCGTTGACCGCAAGCCTGATCTTTTCGTGAAGCTCCGAGTAGTAGAAGTTGCCCTTTACCGGCGTAAGCGTTCCGGCGTATATTTCTATGCCGTTTGCGTGGCAGGTTTCGATTATCTCCTTGTAGTCGGCTATGATGTCCTCCGATATGTCCTCCTGCGCGCCGCCGATGTCGTTGATGCCTATCAGAAGTATGCAGTACTTGACTCCCGGGACGCTGAGCACGTCCCTCTCAAGCCTGTTCTTGGCCGTCTCGCCCCATTCGCCCAAAAGCACGTTTCCGCTTATGCCCATGTTCACAACTGATATGTTTGCGGTGTCGGGGTTGGACTTTAGCAGTTCGTCAAGTTGGTTCGGCCATGTGGTGTACGTGTTTGTCGATGCGCCGACGCCGTCCGTTATCGAGTCGCCCAAAGCAACAATTGCCTTTGTGCCGGCGGGCGCCCATGTGTCGGCTCCGACAAGGTAGTACCAGCTTCCCATTACCTTTACGCCGCTGAGCGTCTGGTCGGAAACGTGGTCACCCTCGCAAACCCATGCGGAGGCGTAGGATTCCTTGTGGCATGTCACCGAGCTGCCTATGTATTTGCCGAACTTTGTGGACACCGCCAAAAGATCCAAAGCCTCAAAGCTGAAATCCATCTCGTCTGAGGTCGCCGTCATTCCCGGCTCTATTGAAATGCTCTCGGAGCCGCCGTTAAAGGTCACCACGGTGTCGGTTGAAACGTCTATTTCGGGACTTCCCGCATATAAAAGCTTTGCTATGTGTACGCTGTCAAGCTCAAGAGGTATGTTTCCGTACTGGTTTGAAAAGGTCAGGCGGATTTTGTCTCCCGCTATCGACGCCCTTATAACCTGCCGGCAGGTGTTCTCCTTGAGGCTCGGCTCGGTAGGAATCTGATCCATGTCGGCAAGCTGCGCGGCTGTCGCCCAAATAGACACCCATCCGTCCTGCTCGACCTCCTGCGGCTCCTCACTTCCTGCGCACGATGTAAAGCTCAGCATCAGCATCAGCGCCGCAAGCCAAGCGCAAAGTATTTTTCCAAGTTTCATGTGTGCCATAACTTCGTCTCCCTTACACGTAATAAGTGCATACAGTGCGTATAATATGTTTAAAAAATTATAACATTATTATGCCTTCGTGTAAAGAAGAAAAGCGCGAATTTTAATGATTTCTCTTGTCTTTGCCGTGCTTTTGCTTTTAAGACGCGCGGTTTTGTTGACTTGAGGGGCGCATGGTAGTATAATGACAGGCGTAGCTTTTGCGGCGGATGCAGACAAGTGTGCGCCTAAAAAAGCAAACAGGTGGTATTGTTATGAGTGTGTATAAATATGAAACGCACCTGCACACCTCTCAGGGTTCAGCGTGCGGATGCTGCTCCGGAGCGGAGCAGGTTGAAAATTTAAAACGACTTGGGTACGACGGATGCTTTGTGACGGATCATTTCTTCACCGGAAACACCGCGATAGACAGAAGCCTTCCGTGGCGTGAAAAGGTGGAGCTTTTCTGCCAGGGCTACGAGGAGGCTAAAAAGCGCGGCGACGAGCTTGGGCTTTCGGTCTTTTTCGGCTGGGAATACGCCTATGCCGAGACGGAGTTTTTGACATACGGGCTTGACAAGGAGTTTTTGCATGCGCATCCGGAGCTTGAGCGGATGGATCTTGTCAGCTATGCCGAGCTTGTCCACAAAAACGGCGGGTTCGTGGTGCATGCTCACCCGTTCAGAGAGGCATGGTATATAAACACGATACGCCTTTACCCGAGGATAGTGGACGGGGTAGAGGTGATAAACGCCTCTCACCGAGACGAGAGGTTTAACGAGCGCGCCAAGGAGTATGCCCGCTCATACGGACTTGCGATGACGGGCGGCTCGGATACGCATGCTTACTGGGACTTCCCGGGAGGCGGCATAGAGACCGATGCGAAAATAAACGAGCCGTGCGATTACCTTGCAATGCTCAAAAACAGCCAAAGCGGCAAGTTCCCGCGAATACAGCGCATACTTAAAAGGACGCAGGAATACTTTACTCAAGAGCCGGCAGGGCATACGCCCAAAAGGGCGGACAGGTCCTTGCTGCGGCGGTAATACATGCAACTGAAAGGAATTAAAAAATGCTCTCTGTGGTCATACCATCTTATAACGAAGAGGGAAACATAAAAAACACCGCACAGGTGATAAGCCGCGTGCTGGATGAAAGCAAAATAGAGCATGAGCTGATTTTTGTGGACGACGGCTCAAAGGATTCGAGCTGGGATGTAATCAGCGCGGAGCATGAGCGGGATGAACGCATAAGAGGAATCAGGTTTTCACGCAACTTCGGCAAGGAGGGCGCGATTTTTGCGGGGCTTGAGGCGTGTCGGGGCGACGCTGCGGTAGTTATGGACTGCGATTTGCAGCACCCGCCGCAGGTAATACCCAAGATGTATGAGCTCTGGCAGGAGGGCGCGCAGGTCGTCGAGGGCAAAAAGTCCTCAAGGGGTCGTGAAAGCCTTGTGTACAGGGCGATGGCGGGATTTTTCTACAGGCTGATACAGTCGTCGTCAAAGATAGACATGAAGGATTCGTCCGACTTTAAGCTTATAGACCGCCGCGTGATAGACACGCTTTTGGCGATGCCGGAGCGGATAACGTTTTTCAGAGCGCTTTCCGGATGGGTGGGCTTTGACACAAAGACGGTGTACTACGATGTCGCGGAACGCTTCAGCGGCGAAAGAAAGTGGACGGCGGGAATGCTCATAGGCTACGCCATAAGAAACCTGACATCCTTCACCGGAATACCGCTTTATATATCGTCGGTCGTCGGACTTTTGGTGATGCTTGCGGCGGTTGTGCTGATAATACTGAACATAGCCGGCGTGCCGATGGGCTCCTTTGACGCTGCGGCGTCGGTGCTGATGCTCATAGGCGGCGGCGTGCTTGAATGCATAGGCATAGGCTGCTACTATATCTCAAGAATATACGAGGAAGTAAAGCACAGACCGAGGTATATCGTCGCTAAGACGACAGAGGACAAAAAGGGCAATAAAAGAAAAGAAAACGCAGGCGGGGATAATGCCCCCGACACATCCGACGGCGGCAAGCCGTGATGCTGCAAACGCAGCATATCATACGAGTAAAACACATTTAAAGGCTTATAAAGCAAGGAGGAAAGCAAGTGTCGCAGACGCAAACGGACGGCATAGGCGCGCAGAACGCACAGCCGTCGGCAAAAAATGAGCAAGGCAGCCAAAAAGCAGGACGCTTTGCCGGTTTCATGAGGGCAATACGTGACAACCCCGTGGGAAGATGGTGCTATAAGCACAGATGGGGACTTTTAATATTCTTCCTGCCGGTGGCGATAATGTATCTTGTGTACTCCTGCTTCGGAGTTCACCCGTACGGAGACTTGTCTGTTTTGGTTTTGGACTTAAACGGACAGTACGTGTCCTACTACGAGATGATGAAGGACGCCATATTCGGAGACCACTCTCTTATATACAGCTGGTCAAGGAACTTGAGCGGCGAGACGCTCGGAATCTTCGGCTACTATCTTGCAAGCCCGTTTTTGTGGATAGTCTTGCTGCTGCCGAGGACGATGATGTGCGGCGCGCTCGAGATAATGCAGCTTGTAAAGATAGGCTGCTGTGCGCTGGCGTTTGCATACTACCTCAGAAAGAGCAAGGGCGCATCAAACTACATGCAGCTCATATTCTCGGTCAGCTATGCGCTTATGACCTACATCGTGGTTCAGCTCATGAATCCGATGTGGATAGACGGCATGATATGGCTGCCGATAATAGTTTTGGGCATAGAAGAGCTTGTGGACAATGGCAAGATGCTGAAGCTGATACTTTCGCTGTCCATCATGTTCATATCCAACTTCTACATCGGATACATGATAGGCTTTTTCAGCGCCATCTACTTTGTATACTATATATTCTCAAGACCCGGACACGCCATAGCTCCGCACTTTGTCAAGGCGGGACTTAAATTTGCGGCGTCCGCGGTAATATCGGTGCTAACCGCTGCGGTGGTGCTGATACCGGTGTACTGCTCGCTGAGTTTGGGAAAGCTGAGCTTTTCAAGCCCCGACTTCACCCCCGAAAACCAGTTCAGCATATTTGATTTTCTCACAAAACTGTTTCCAAACAGTTATGACACGGTTCGCCCCGAGGGGCTGCCCATAATAGCCTGCGGCACGATAATTATAATGCTTATCCCGCTGTTCTTCATGAACACAAGGATAAAAGTCAAGGAAAAGGTGTCGCTCGGAGCCTTGATGTTCGTGATATTCGGCAGCATGTACCTGTCCACGATAGATATAGCGTGGCACGGATTCCAGGTGCCCAACTGGCTCCCCTACAGATACTCCTTCACATTCTGCTTTATCATGCTCATAATGGCGTACCGCGCGTTTGAGAACATGGACGGCGTGTCCTATAAGCAGATATGCGGCACCGCCGCCGTGTGGATAGCAGTGCTTGCTGTTTTGAACTCGCAGGAGCATGCGGAGTTTTACCTTTGGGAGACGGTGTGGTTCAGCATACTCTGCATAGTTGTGTTTGCGTTCCTCATATTCCTGTACAAAAAGTATCGCAGCAAGACCATGAAGGTGCTGGTTGCGGTGTTTGTCTGCCTTGAGATATTTGAAAACTCCATGTACACAGTGTGGTCTATCGACTGCGACGTCGTGTACAGCAAGTATTCTTCCTATCAGGACTACTTCATAGACGGCAGACACGTCGTGGACATGGTTGAAGAGGCGGACGACGGCCTGTACAGAATGGAAAAGACGTTCCACAGAACGGTAAACGACCCTATGGGCATGGGCTTTAAAGGCATATCCCACTCCAGCTCCACAATGAACACACCCGTTTTGCAGTTCATAAAATCGCTCGGATTCGGCATGCAGGGCCACTACACAAAATATACCGGCGCTACGGTGCTGAGCGATTCGCTCCTGGGCATAAAGTATCTGATGTATAAGCCGGACGAAATATCGCCCTCGGTTGACCCAAAGGAGATAAACCGCCAAAACTATCAAAACTGGCTCAAGCTGCCCTACGAGGGCTATGCGCAGGTTCTCTCGGAAGAGGACACCGGAACGGATATATCGGTGTATGAAAACCCGTATGCGCTCTCGATAGGATACATGGCGAGCACAGACATACTCGATGCCGCGCTCGACTCAAACGACCCGATGCAGAATCAGGAGATGCTTTTGCAGGCGCTTTTGGGCGACGGCTCGGTCAAGGTGTTTGACAGAAACTACGGATACTACGCAGACACCGTAAACTGCACTACAGCCACTACCGGCGACCACATAATGTACACCACCACTGTGTCTGATAGGGACAGCTACGTCGAGTTTACCTTCACGGTTGAAACGTCCGATCCGGTATATGTGTTCTTCCCGACAATATATCAAAGGCAGTGCAACATGTGGCTCAAGGCCGAGTCGTGGGACATAGACAACTATGCGTTTGTTGACTACTTCTTCACGGGCGACTATTACAGCATACTTGACCTAGGAACTTATGAGCCGGGCGAGCAGCTGAAGCTGAGGATGACCCTAGCAAACGGCGAGGCGATATTCAGCGACGTGCTGATCTATCAGCTCAACATGGAGGAGTTTTCAAAGGCGATCGACACGCTCCGCCAGGGCGAGTGGCAGATTGAAGAGCACACCGACACATATTTAAGCGGAACGGTTACGGCAAAGGCCGATCAGGTGCTTTTCACCACCATTCCCTATGAGCCGGGATGGACCATAACCGTTGACGGCGTCGAGACAGAGCCCGTTAAGGTTTTGGATTCACTTATAGCAATACCGGTGTCGGAGGGCGAGCACACCGTAACGATGAAGTTCTGGCCCGACTACCTCACGCTCGGAATAATAGTTTCCGCAGTCGGCGTTTCGCTCATAGTGATAGTGTTCATCATCGAGTATAAAAACGGCGCAATATTTAAAAAGATACTTGCAAAGACAAAGTGACCCTTGACCTTTGAAAAAAAGAGTAGTAAACTTATTTCGGTGTAATTATCTTTATATGTCGGAGGAAAAGACAATGAAATTTATAGTTGAAACATCCGCGCGCCATGTCCATGTAACCGAAAAGGACCTTGAAATCCTCTTCGGAAAGGGCGCAAAGCTCACAAAGAAAAAGGATCTGTCTCAGCCGGGACAGTTTGCATGCGAGGAAAGAGTTACCGTAGTAGGCCCTAAGAAGGAGCTTGCCAACGTGTCCATACTAGGCCCTTGCAGAAAGGAAACTCAGGTGGAGCTTTCCGCAACCGACGCAAGATCCATAGGAATAAGCGCACCCATAAGAGAGTCGGGAGACCTTGATGGCAGCGCACCCTGCAAGATAGTAGGTCCCTGCGGCGAGATAGAGATATCACAGGGCGTCATAATCGCAAAAAGGCATATCCATCTCACCCCCGCAGACGCTGAGGAGCTTGGCGTAAAGGACAAGGATATAGTTTGGGTTAAGCTCAACACGCCTGAGAGAAAGGCAATCTTAGGCGACACTGTTTGCAGAGTAAGCCCCAACTATTCCGCGGCAATGCATATAGATACCGACGAGTCCAACGCCGTCGGTGCAGGAAAAGAGCTTTACGGAGAGATAGTAAAAGCAGACTGATCCGCATAGTACATAAAAAAACACCCGCTGTCATCTTTAAGGCAGCGGGTGTTGTTTTATTTGCGGCACAGGCATCTGACGCCCCGCATAAACAAAGCGGGCATATTCATACAAGCATAAAAACAGCGTGCAAAGCAAAGCCCTGCACGCCGCTTTTGTTTTATTGTTTATACGCAGCTGCCGTCGCTTTTGCTGCCCGGGTCGGCGCCGCCGCTTTCGGCGCTGCATGCGCTGTCCTTACCTTGCGCATGGCACACGCCGCACATGCTGCATCCTGCGCATCCGGAGCATCCCGCGCCGCCCGACTTTTTGTCCCTGACAATCGAGCGCACGGCTATAAACACAACCGCCGCCACGACTGCAAGCACCGCTATGCTCGGCAAAAACTGCGCAAGCCAATCGGTAAACTTCATCTTTTATTGTCCCTTGCTTTCTGCGGCTTTGGCTTTTTTCTCGGCTCTTTGGGCGTACGGCTTTCTTAAAAGCATGTACAGCATGAGCGCCGCCACGCAGAACGCCGCGATAATGCCTATTAGGTTTCCTTTGCCCATCGACATCATGCCGAACTGGTATATCATAAGCGCAACGCAGTACGCAAATATACATTGATAGCTTATTGCAAAGAGCGTCCACTTTGCGCTGTTCATCTCACGCCTTATTGCGCCGATTGCGGCAACGCACGGTGCGCAAAGGAGGTTGAACATGAGGAAGCTGTACGCCGCAAGCTGTGTCATGCCCTCAAAGTCGAGCACTCCGAACACTCCTACTATCTCTTCCTTTGCAAGTATGCCCATCAGCGTTGCAACGGAAGCCTTTGCGGAGCCGAATCCGAGCGGCGCAAATATCCATGCGACCGCAGAGCCGATAGTTCCGAGTATGCTCACCTCAAGCGCCATGTTTACGTCAAGCTTAAACTGTCCGCCGACAAAGCCAATGTGCGAGAACAGCCATACAGCTATGGAGGCGAGCAAAATTATCGTTCCCGCCTTCTTTATGTACGAGCTGCCGCGCTCCCACATCGCATGCATCAGGTTTTTAAAGGTCGGCATGTGATATGCGGGAAGCTCCATTACAAACGGAGAGGGCTTTCCCGCGAACAGCTTTGTCTTTTTGAGCATTATTCCCGAGATTATAATAGCCGCGATTCCGACAAAGTACGCGCTCGGCGCAACCCACCACGCGCCGCCGAACATCGTCGAAGCGATGAGCGCTATTACCGGCAGCTTTGCTCCGCAGGGGATAAAGGTGGTCGTGGTTATGGTCATTCTTCTGTCGCTTTCGTTTTCTATCGTTCTCGACGCCATTATTCCCGGAACGCCGCAGCCGGTGCCTATGAGTATGGGTATGAACGACTTTCCGGACAATCCGAACTTGCGGAAGAACTTGTCCATCAAAAACGCTATTCTCGACATGTATCCGCATGCCTCCAAAAACGCAAGGAACAAGAACAGAACAAACATCTGCGGCACAAATCCCAAAACAGCGCCCACGCCGCCGACAATTCCATCGACGACAAGGCTTATTATCCAGTCCGCACAGTTGATTTTTTCAAGCAGGTTTGTCAAAAGCGCCGGAACTCCGGGAACCCATATGCCGTAGTCTGAGCTGTCCGGTGCGCCTTCAAGCGCCGGTTCGACTATCGAGCTGACGTCAAAGCCGTTTTTGGTCAGCGCCTCGCCGTAGGAGTTGTATGCGTCCTCGAATGCGCCGTAGTCGTCCTCTTCAATGGCGGCTATCATGTCGTCAGCGCCCGCCTGTGAGGATGCGCTTGCCGCGCCCAAGACGGTGTCAAGCTCATCTGTCCAGATGTTTTCTTTCGCGTACTCGGTTATCTCTTCGTTATATTCCGCCGAGCCTATTCCGAACAGGTGCCATCCTTCGCCGAACAAGCCGTCGTTTGCCCAGTCGGTAGCCCATGAGCCGACCGTGCTCACCGAAATAAAGTACACCAAAAACATTATCACCGCAAAAATCGGCAGAGCAAGCCAGCGGTTAGTGACTATTTTATCTATCTTGTCCGACGTGGTCAGACCGTTGTTCTTGCGGGTGTAACAGTCCTTGATGACCGATTCTATGTAGTTGTATCTTTCGTTGATTATGATGCTTTCCGAGTCGTCCCCAAGCTCCTTTTCCGCAGCCGCTATGTCGTCTTCGATGTGCGACAGCTGCTCTTTGGATATTTTGAGGTCCTCTATTACCTTTTGGTCGCGCTCAAACAGCTTTACCGAGTACCATCTTTGCTTTTCAAGCGGAAGCCCGTGAACCGTTGCCTCCTCTATGTGCGCAAGGGCATGTTCCACCACTCCGGAAAATCTGTGAACCGGCGCGGGAGCCTTTTCTTTTGCAGCCTCTGCGGCGAGCAAAACAGCGTCTACAAGGTTTTGCTCCTTTATTGCGGAGACGGTTATAACTCGGCATCCGAACGCCTTTGACAGGGCGGCGGTGTCTATCTTGTCGCCGTTTTTCTCCACGACGTCCATCATGTTTATCGCCATCACCACGGGTATACCTATCTCCACAAGCTGAGTGGTGAGGTATAGATTTCTCTCGAGATTCGTTCCGTCTATTATGTCGAGTATCGCATCGGGACGCTCGTCTACGAGGTACTTTCTTGCAACTATCTCCTCCGGCGTATAGGGTGACAGAGAATATATTCCGGGCAGGTCGGTGACGGTTATCCCGTCATGACCTTTAAGCTTTCCTTCTTTTTTCTCCACCGTGACGCCGGGCCAGTTTCCCACAAACTGATTTGAGCCTGTCAGGGCGTTAAATATTGTGGTTTTGCCGCAGTTCGGGTTGCCCGCAAGCGCAATTTTAATGTCCATGCCGCATACACCTCCGAAACTTATTCAACTTCTATAAGCTCAGCGTCGGCTTTCCTTAAAGACAGCTCGTATCCTCTCACCGTCAGCTCAAGCGGGTCGCCCAAAGGAGCAACCTTTCTGACGGTTATCTTCACGCCCTTTGTTATGCCCATGTCCATTATTCTTCTTCTGAGCGCACCCTCGCCGTTAAGCTTTACAACGGTTGCGCTGTGTCCTACCTTTACATCTTTTAAAGTCATATATCCACACTCCCCGGTGAAAACCGTGTTATCATAGCAAACCGGCGCAGTCTGTGCACCGGTTAAGCCAATACTATAATACACTTGTTTTAAAGCTCCGTCAATCGAGGTCGGATATTTTGTAGACCTGCAATTAAGGTTAGTCTTAGCTCATTAAATGGTTGTATAAATCGACAATATGCCGCTACATCAAAAGATACCCGAGCGCCAAGAGCAGCTTTATGTCCGCCTTGTTTTTGTACAGTATCAAAAGCATCATGAGTATGAGCACCCGATCTGCATCAAGCTCCCCGACAAAGCTTTTTATCAGCCCTGTGATGCCGTCCGGCGGGCGGCTGTTTTGCCTCTGCTGTCCGCCCGAACCGTTCGGGGGAAAGCGACCTGCGGGGTTTTGGGAATGCGAGCTGTTCTGCTGCGGCTCAGCGGCCTGAGAAACAATGCTTTTTGAGCGGCGCTGCATTTCGTGAAGCCTTGCAAGCGCCTCCCGCTGCATTTTAGTGAACTCTTCGGGGTTATATGACGCCAAGCAGATCCCCTCCGATCAGCCCGCTGTCTTTTATCAGCGGGAGAAGATTTAAAAGCCGCAGAAGTCTGACCGCCTTGTCCACGCGCTCCTGCTTTTCATTGCCCAAAAGCGGTTTAAGGGCCTTTAAAAAGCGTATGTTGTCGTCGTCCGTCTCAAAGCTTTTGAGCTTTGAGACCATGCTCATTATCGCCGCGGCCTCGTTGCCGATGCCGCTGTCCGCGTTGTCGTGTTTGTCGTGAGCGCCTGCGCCGTCATCGTCGGCAGACGGCGCTCCGCCGGCGTCGGAAAGCCCGAGCATTGCCGCAAGCTCGCTTATCTTTTCAAGGCTGTCCTTGTCGGAAAGTATGCTTTGTATCTTAGATGCCATGTCGTCCATCTGCCAACCCTCCTTGCCGGCGGTATTTTTACTTGAAAATCATTTCAATGCCTTTTGATACAGGCGGGAAAGGGCGCACATGCCCCGCATTAGTATGCTGTCATTTGATGAGTTTTTTTAATATCTCCCTTGCCTGCGGGCTTGAAAGCATGGCTTTGGTCTTTTCGGGATCCGAAAGCGCCGCCTGAAGCCGTCCCGCATCGCCGGGAGCCATTTTGCGCATAAGGCTGTCAAACGTCCCTGCCTCAAGCTCGGAGCGAAGCTTAGCCTCGCTGACGCCCAAGCGTGAGGATGCTGCCTTGACAAGGCTGTCAAGCTGTTTTTGGCTCATGTTCATGATGGTTTCCTCCGTACTATTGAAAAAAAGATTTAGATGTGGTACAATGTGAGCAATTGATTACATGGTTTGCGGGTGGTTGTATGCGAGTGATTGCATTTTCCGATTCTCACGGAAGAGCGGCAGCGGTTGCAAGGCTGTTTTCTGAAACGGCAGCCACAACTCAGCTGTATCTGTTTGCGGGAGACGGACAAAGCGATGTGAATTTTGCCCTGGAGAGCTATCAGGGACTGGACGTAAGGCGTGTGAGGGGAAACTGCGACTACTGTTCAAAAGAGCCGGACGTGCTGCTTGTCGAGGCGGGAAATTGCAGGATACTTTTGACGCACGGGCATAACCACGGGGTGAAGTACGGAACGGATGAGCTTGAGCGCATGGCGTATGAAAACAAAGCGCAGCTTGTGGTGTACGGTCACACCCATTGCAGAGACTGCCGCTACTCAAACGGCGTGTACTACGTCAACCCCGGAAGCATAGCGCTGCCGCGGGACGGGCTTGCGCCCTCTTACGCCGCCATAGACATCATCCCCGCGGGCATCCTCGTAACGCTTGCCGACCTCGATTATAATATATGAGCTAAAAAGGCAATTGTTTACTATTAAATATTGAAAGGAAGAACCGAATATGCTGGAAAAACTCAAGAAAGAAGTTTACGAAGCGAATATGCTCCTCCCCAAGTACGGACTCATCACCTTTACGTGGGGCAATGTGTCGGGCATAGACCGTGAGAAAGGACTCATCGTCATCAAGCCGTCCGGAGTGGAGTACGACGTGATGAAGCCGGAGGACATGGTTGTTGTGGATCTTAACGGCAAGGTTGTCGAGGGCGACCTCAATCCCTCGTCTGACACGCCTACGCACATCGAGTTCTACAAGGCTTTTCCCAACATCGGCGGAGTTACGCATACCCATTCGACCTGCGCCACGTCCTTTGCACAGGCGGGAAGGGGAGTACCCGCTTTGGGAACCACTCACGGCGACTATTTCTACGGCGAGATACCCTGCACAAGGAAGATGACCCCGCAGGAGATAGCGACCGAGTATGAAAAGAACACCGGACTTGTGATTATCGAGACGTTCAAGGACAAAGACCCCGACGCCATACCCGCCGTTTTGGTTCATTCGCACGGTCCGTTCACATGGGGCAAGGACGCCGTTGATTCGGTTCACCACTCTGTAATACTTGAGGAGTGCGCGAAGATGGCTTTAAACGCATACGCACTGAATCCTTCGCTTGAGCCGATGCAGCAGGAGCTTTTGGACAAGCATTACTTAAGAAAGCACGGCGCAAACGCATATTACGGACAAAAGAAAAAATAAGCATAAAACCCCCGCCCGGGAATCTTCCTTAGGCGGGGGTTATTTTTTATGTGAGTGTAAAGGCAGACAGATCTTTAAGGCTTATCGGTGGTATAAATTTTTCGTCTGATAAACCGGCTCGCAGGTGACGTTTATGCCGAGCTTTTTGAAGGTGTTCATGTCTACCGAGGAGAGAATCACGCTTGAGTGAACCTCTGAGCCTCTGAGCTTTTTAAGCTGCCTGAGCGCAAGGGCTGCCGTGGGATTTGTTGCGGCGCATATGCTGAGCGCCAAAAGAACCTCGTCGGTGTGAAGCCTGGGGTTTTCGTTGCCCAAATGCTCCACCTTCAGCTTTTGTATCGGCTCAATCACCACGGGCGAAATAAGAAGTATGTCGTCCGCTATTCCCGCCAGCTCCTTTAAGGAGTTGAGCAAAAGCGCGGCTGACGCGCCCAAAAGGTCGGACGTCTTGCCGGTCAGTATCTTGCCGCTCGGAAGCTCTATTGCGGCGGCAGGGCTGCCTGTTTCGGCGGCTTTTTTGAGCGCGGGCGCAACAACTCGCCTTTCCGTCTCCTCAAGTCCCGCCTTTTTCATGATGAGGTCTATTTTCATGACCTCAGACTCCGTCGCCTCTCCCTGCTTGAAGCGGCACCGGATGTTGTAGTAGCGCCTGATTATCTCCTGCAAGGACGCTCTGCGGCATGCCTCGTCGTTGACTATGCAAAATCCCGCCATGTTTACTCCCATGTCGGTGGGCGACTTGTAAGGCGACTCTCCTAATATCATGTTGAACATGGCGTTTAAGACGGGGAACACCTCTATGTCACGGTTGTAGTTTACCGCCGCCTTGCCGTAAGCCTCAAGGTGGTACGGGTCTATCATGTTTATGTCGTTTAAGTCCGCGGTTGCCGCCTCATATGCCTCGTTCACCGGATGGTTCAGCGGCAGGTTCCATATCGGGAACGTTTCAAACTTGGCGTATCCCGCTTTGATTCCGCGCTTGTGGTCGTGATAGAGCTGAGACAGGCATGTTGCCATCTTTCCGCTGCCGGGGCCGGGGGCAGTGACTATTATAAGCTCGCGCGAGGTCTCTATGTAGTCGTTTTTGCCGTAACCCCCGTCGCTTATGACACGGCCTAAGTCGTTCGGGTAGCCCTCTATTTCATAGTGGCGGTACACCGTCACGCCGAGCGCCTCGAGCTTTCGCTCAAACGCCTGCGCCGCAGGCTGCTCTTTGTACATGGACAAAACCACGCTGCCAACATACAGCCCCGCTTTTCTGAACGCATCTATAAGCCTTAAAACGTCGTGGTCATATGTTATTCCTATGTCTCCTCTGACCTTGCTCTGTTCTATGTCCGATGCGTTGATGACGATTACGATTTCCGCCTGATCCTTCAGCTGCAAAAGCATCTTGAGCTTGCTGTCCGGCTTGAATCCGGGCAATACCCTTGCTGCGTGGTAGTCGTCGAACAGCTTGCCGCCGAACTCTAAGTACAGCTTGCCGCCGAACTTGCTTATGCGCTCTTTTATATGCTCCGATTGCATTGAAAGATACTTGTCATTGTCAAAGCCTATTTCAAACAAAGCGTTTCCCCCCAAATTATTCTACAAACAAAATACAACATATTATATCATTTTTCTTTCCGCCTTTCAACAAACATTCCGGAAAAATCTCCGACATAAATCAACGCCCGTTTTTATGCGAATTGTATAACAGCCCCACGCACCGCCGATGCCGCGGCGGCATATATTGTGGTATGAAATAATCGCATCAACAGCAAGAAGGGATACGGAGGGAAATGCTATAGATGAAGGTGCTTGTTTTGGGCGGGGACACCCGCCAGATATATTGCGCGGGGCGGCTGTCTCTTGAGTCGGGGATGCGCGTCACCACGGCATACATGTCGGGAGAGGACGGCGGCATACCAAAAGATTACGGCTGTGCGGACATAATGGTTTTGCCCTATGTTTCGTCGTCGGACGGATACTTAAACGCTCCCGCATGCCGTGAAAAGATAAAGCTGTCAAGAGTGCTTGAAAACATAAACGGCGAAACCCTGGTGTTTTGCTCAGGCATAAGCGGCGACGTTTTGAAGCGCATACAGTCGTCCGGCGCCGAGATATACGACTGGCTTAAAGACGAGGAGCTTACGCTAAAAAACGCATACCTCACCGCCGAAGGCGCGGCACAGATAATAGTCAGCCGCTCGAACCACGCCGTCAGCGGCTCAAATATACTTATACTCGGCTGCGGAAGGGTTGCCAAGGCGTGTGCAGGGCTTTTTAAATCCATGGGAGCGGGGATATGCGTCTGCGCAAGAAAGGAAAGCGACAGAGCCGACTGTATCCGAAAGGGCATGGATGCATGCGACTTTTGCGACTGCGAGCGGTTTTCGCAGGCGGACATTGTGGTGAACACCGTTCCTGCAAGGGTCATAACACCGCAGATGTTGGAAAAAATCCGCGGCAGGGGATGGATTCTCGAGCTTGCCTCAAAGCCATACGGGTTTGATCCCGCCGCGGCGCAAAGTATGAGCGTAGACTATGTGTTAGGCTCGGGGCTGCCCGGAAAGTTTACTCCGGAGGCCGCAGGGGAGCTTATGGCACACACTGTTATCAAGGAGGCGAGAAAAAGGCATGGATAGTCCTAAGGTGCGAATAGGTTATGCGATAACAGGCTCTTTTTGCACGTTTTCAAAGACGTTTGAGGCGATGAAAAGGCTTGTCGCAAGAGATTACGAGCTCACGCCGATAATGTCCTACAATGCGTATGAGCTGTCCACGAGGTTTGGAACGAGCGCGCAAAACCGCGAAATGGCAACAGCCATCACCGGCAAGGCGATCATACACACCATTCGCGATGCGGAGCCGATAGGCCCTAAGCGAATGTTTGACATACTTGTGGTTGCGCCCTGCACCTCAAATACGCTTGCAAAGCTTGCCTGCGGGATAAACGACACGCCTGTCACAATGGCTGTAAAAAGCCACGTCAGAAACATGCGTCCGGTTGTGATAGCTGTGTCTACAAACGACGCTCTTGCCGCAGCCGCCGCAAACATAGGCGCACTTCAGGCGGCAAAGAACTACTACTTTGTCCCCTACGGGCAGGACGATTATCTTATAAAGCCCTACTCAATGGTCGCGGACTTTGGCATGATGGAGCGAACGGTGGAGCTTGCGCTGTCCGGCGTGCAGATTCAGCCGATGATAGTTTAAAAAACCCGCCCTGCACTTTTGTGCGGGGCGGGTAAGTGTTTGTTCCGTTTTAAATGCAGGGCTTAAAAGCCGAGCTTTGCCTTAAAGTCTGCGGAGAGTTTTTTGCTCAGAGCCTCGGCGTCAGCTCTGTTTGCGGCGATTGTGGTGTAGTACGCCTTTATCTTAGGCTCCGTTCCGGAGGGGCGTATGATAACCGTTGCGCCGTTTTCAAGCGTGAAGCATATCACATCGGACTTGGGAAGCGTTATCGGCTCGGTCTTTTTGGTCGCAAGGTCGGTGGTGACAGAGCTGAGGTAGTCGGCAACCTTTACAACCTTGAAGCCCGCTATGCTGTCGGGGGTGTTTGCATGCAGGTCGTCCATTATCTTTGCCATTTCCTCCATGCCGCTTGCGCCCTCGCAGGTGAAGCTCTCAACCGTGTGAACATAGTTGCCGTACTTTTTGTACATCGCCTCTCTTGCATCGAGAAGGGACATGCCTATAGAGCGGTAGTAAGCTGCCATTTCGCATATGAGCATAGACGCCACAACCGCGTCCTTATCCCTTACATAGGTTCCCGCAAGGTATCCGTAGCTCTCCTCGAATCCGAATATGTATCTGTACTCCTCATGCGCGGCCTCCAAAAGTCCTATCTGCTCGCCTATGAACTTAAATCCCGTGAGCACGTTTCTCATCTCGACGCCGTACTCCTCGGCGATTTCGGACGCTATTGCGGTTGTGACTATCGACTTGACCGCAACGGGCTTTTCGGGCATGGTGCCGAGCTTTATTCTCTCCTTGCATATGTACTCAAGCAGCATTGCGCCGACTTCGTTTCCGCTGAAGAGCACGTAATCTCCGTTTTTGTCCGGAACGGCTATTCCGACTCTGTCGCAGTCGGGGTCGGTGGCAAGCAAAAGATCGGGTTTTACCTTCTTGCAAAGCTCGAGTCCCAAGTGCAAAGCCTCTTTTATTTCAGGGTTGGGGAAGGGGCAGGTGGGGAAGTTTCCGTCCGGCATTTCCTGCTCCGGCACAACCGTGACGTCGTTTATGCCTATTCTTTTAAGTATTGCCCTCACAGGCTTGTTTCCCGTGCCGTTTAAGGGGGTGTAAACCACTTTAAGTCCGCTTGCCGGGCATATCTCGGGGTGAACCTGCTGCTTTTGAACCTCGTCTAAGTATGCGGTGATAACATCCTGCGAGATGTACTCTATCATGCCGCTTTTAAGGCTCTCGTCAAAGTCCGCAAGTTTTGCTCCGCCGAACATCGGCACGTTGTTTATCTTCGATAAAACTATGTCCGCCGCCTCTATCGTCATCTGGCAGCCGTCCTCGCCGTAAACCTTGTAGCCGTTGTATTTTGAGGGGTTGTGGGACGCCGTGCACACTATTCCCGCCTTGCACGAAAGCTTTCTCACTGCCCATGAAAGCATCGGGGTGGGCATCAGCTCGGAGTAAAGATACGCCTTTATTCCGTTTCCGGCAAGAACCCTTGCCGCCTCTTTTGCAAACACGTCCGACTTGATTCTCGAGTCGTATGCTATTGCGACGCTTGCGCCCTTGCATTCTCCGTTTACATAGTCGGCAAGTCCCTGGGTTGCGCGGCGTATGGTGTAAATGTTGAGGCGGTAGCTGCCCGCTCCGATTACGCCTCTAAGACCCGCAGTTCCAAACTCAAGGTCACGATAAAAGCGCTCTTTGATAGCGTCCTCGTCGCCCTTTATCGAGTTCAGCTCCGCAATCAGATCCGCATCCTCGGTCGCATTTTTCAGCCAAAGTTCGTAAAGCTCCATTTCTTTCATGGTTATTCCCCTTTCGGAACAGTATTTTGCCCGCACCGCCCCAAACGCTCGCCGGTTGAGGCGCAGGCATGATTACTTTTTAAGTATACCTCTTTTTTGCTATGTTGACAAGGGGGGATAAGATATTTTGCATAATTTTTTTGCCGCTAAGATGATGTTTATGTAAAATATAACGACCCAAACGTCACAAAACGGCTGCTGAAAATAAAAATCCGAAGATTTATAAATAAAATGTTGAAAGGCGGCTAAATATGCGGTAAAATATAAAAGAATATTATTGAGGTGATGGCATGTTTGCGAATATACGGGGCGTCGGGCTGTTCGGAATGAACTCGTTCGGTGTAAATGTTGAGGTTGAAATAAGCAAGGGAATAGAAAAGCTTGAGATAGTGGGCTTAGGCGATACTGCGGTGCGTGAGTCGAGGGAGAGAATATGCTCAGCGTTTCGCTCGTCGGGCCTTAAATTTCCGTCGGGAAGGGTAATAGTAAATCTTGCTCCGGCGGACGTGAAGAAAAGCGGCTCGTCAAACGATCTGTCAATAGCCGTTGCGGTGCTTGCCGCGACGGGATATTTTAACGCCGAGAGCGCATCCGACTCGGCTTTCATAGGAGAGCTGTCCTTAGGCGGAGACGTAAGGCCGGTAAACGGCGTGCTGCCCATGGCGGTCTGCTCCTTGAAGATGGGCGTAAAAAGGCTGTTTGTGCCTGCGGACAACGCAAGGGAGGCATCCGTTTTAGACGGAGTGGACGTTTACGGAGTTTCGTCTTTGGGCGAGCTTGCCGCATATTTAAGGGGAGCCGCCGGAATGAAGAGGACGCCTAAGTATGTCCCGCCGCCGCAAAGCGAGTCCGGCGAGCCGGATTTCTGCGACGTAAAGGGTCAGCAGTTTGCGAAGAAGGCGCTTGAGGTCGCCGCATGCGGAGGTCACAACCTCATCATGATCGGCGCGCCCGGCTCGGGAAAGAGCATGCTTGCAAAGCGCCTGCCCTCGATACTCCCCGGCATGACATTTGAGGAATCGATTGAAACCACAAACATCTACTCGATAGCCGGCATGCTCGATAAAAACTCGCCGCTTATAACCGCAAGACCGTTTCGGTCGCCGCATCACACGGTGTCTGCTGCCGGACTCATAGGCGGAGGCGGAATACCTCGCCCGGGCGAGATATCGCTTGCGCATAACGGAGTGCTGTTTTTAGATGAGCTTGCGGAGTTTGACCGCTCGTCGCTTGAAATACTCCGCCAGCCGCTTGAGGACGGGAAGGTCACCATATCAAGAGCTGCGGGAACGGTCACGTATCCCTGCTCGATAATGCTTGTCGCCGCAATGAATCCCTGCCCCTGCGGCTATCACGGTCACCCGAAGAAAAAATGCACCTGCACCCAAAGACAGGTGTCGCAGTATCTTTCAAAGATTTCAGGCCCGCTGCTTGACCGCTTTGATCTGCATGTAGAAGTTGCGCCGGTCGAGTATTCAAGCATATCCTCTGCAAAGAAAGAGGAGTCAAGCGCACAGATACGTGAGCGTGTTCAGCGTGCAAGGGAGATACAGCAAAACCGCTTTAAGGGCACGCATATAACCTGCAACGCCGGCATAACCGCCGAGATACTTCACGAGGTTTGCCCGCTTACGGAGCAGGCAGAGCAGACCTTAAAGGATGTGTTTGACAGGATGGGTCTGTCCGCAAGAGCTTACGGCAGAATACTCAAGGTCAGCAGAACGATAGCCGACATGGACGGCTCGCAGATGATAGACCGCAAGCACATCGCCCAGGCTGTCAGATACCGCAGCCTCGACAGAAAGTACATAGAATAATCTGCACGTTAAAATCAAGTACATATAAAACACCAAGCAAAAACGCCGGTTCGGTATATTGAACCGGCGCTCTTGCTTTAAGCGATTAACATGTGGGGGTTATCTGTTCAGTATAGCGTCTATTACACGTTTTATCACACCGCGCTTTTTGGGCGCGGCAGGTGCGGCGGCCTGCTGAGCTTTTGCGCTGACGTGCTCGCGCTTGGGCGCGTTTTGCTTTTTCAGCGCAGCTTCTTCTTCGCTCTTTACAGCCTGCTCCATGAAAAATTCCTGGCTGTCAAGGCTCGGTCCGACGGCATCCTTCTTTACATACTCTCCGTCAGGCATCAAAAGCCTTGCCTTGACGTTGTCGCCTAAGATCGCATCTATCATGCCGTGTATTCTCTCGCGAAGTTTTTTGTCGTACACGGGGCATGCGACCTCAACTCTGCGCTCGGTGTTTCTTGTCATGAAGTCGGCAGAGGAGATGTACATCTTTTCTTCCTCGCCCTCACCGAAGCAGTATATTCTCGAGTGCTCCAAAAACCTTCCGACAATGCTGCTTATCTCGATGTTTTCCGTCTTGCCCGGTATTCCCGGCAGCAGGCAGCATATGCCCCTTATGACCATGCGTATCTTTACCCCTGCGCAGGACGCTTCGGAGAGCTTGTCGATTATCTGGGCGTCTGTGAGCGAGTTTATCTTGACAAATATCCTGCCTCGCCCGCCCTTTTGTATCTCCTGATCTATAAGGCTTAAAACCGTTGACTTGAGCGACACGGGGGAAACCAAAAGGTGCTCGTACTCGCCGTAAAGGTTCGATATAGCCATGTTTTTAAAGAACTCCGCGGCGTCGTGGCCGACGGGCTGGTTGGCTGTTATCATTGAAAGGTCGGTATACAGCTTTGCGGTGTTTTCGTTGTAGTTGCCCGTTCCGACTTGTGTGATGTATCTGATTCCGTTTTTGCCGCTTAGGGTTATCAGGCAGATTTTTGAGTGAACCTTGAAGAAGTCAAAGCCGTAGGTGACGTTGCATCCGGCCTCCTCAAGCCGCTCGGACCAGTTTATGTTGTTCTGCTCGTCAAAGCGCGCCCTCAGCTCTATGAGCACCGTGACGTCCTTGCCGTTTTCCGCGGCGGCGCAAAGGTACTCCACAAGCTTTGTGTGGCTTGCAAGCCGGTAAATGGTTATCTTTATTGAAATGACCCTCGGGTCTTTTGATGCTTCCTTCACCATCTGCAAAAACGGCTCCATGCTCTCAAACGGGTAGGACAAAAGTATGTCGCTGCGCTCCGCCTGAGCAAGTATGCTTTCGTCTTTGGACACGGCGCTTGACCACACCGGCGAGAACTTCGGATAGGTGAGGAGCGCCTGCTTGGGGGACGACACCCTTGAAACAAGCCCGTAAACGTAGCTCATTTTCATCGGCGTGTCGGTGATGTATATCTGCTTCTCGGACAAGCCGAGCTTTTCGGTGAAGTATTGCGTGAACTTTTTGCTTATCTCGTTTGACAGCTCCAAACGCACCGGCGCAAGCCTCTTTCTCTGGCGCAAAACCATCTTCATTCTGTTTCTGAAGTCCGATTCGTCCGCAAAAACTTCGTCGTCGGGGTTTACGTCTGCGTTTCTTGTCACGCGGAACATGACCTTTTCCGACACTGAATAGGGTGCAAAAATGCTCTGCACGTGCTCAAGTATTATCTTCTCGGTCTGGATGTAGCGGGTGTCGCTTCCGGGGAGGTAAAACACCGGCTGCAGGGATTCCGGAACAGGTATCACACCGAACACCTCGCGGTTTTTGTGCTTGAGCACAACGCCTATGTGCATGACGTTGTTTGCAAGGTGCGGGAACGGGTGATGCGTGTCCACTATCTGAGGGGATAAAATCGGTTGTATGGACGCCTCAAAGTACTGGTTCACCAGATCCTTTTCGTTCTTTTCAAGCTCCGAGCAGGAAAGGTTTGATATGTCGTGCGCGCGGAGGTTTTTCTCAACTTCCTTGTACAGCTCGTCTTTTTTGAGGCAGAGCGGGCGCACGGCGTCGAATATGTGAGCAAGCTGCTCCTTAGGAGTCATGCCCGACTTGCTGTCAATCATGTTCTCGTTGACGCTCATTATGTCAAAAAGGCTTCCGACGCGTATCATGAAAAATTCGTCGAGGTTGCTTACGAATATGGCTATGAATTTAAGCCTTTCAAGCAGCGGGACCGTTTCATCCATCGCCTCGGACAAAACCCTGTCGTTAAAGCGCAGCCAGGACAGCTCGCGGTTTTGCGTAAAGCCCTTTTTGTAAAGATCATTCACGGGTATTTCCCCTTTCGCCGAGATGATGCATAAGATAGCCCTCGCGAACGCCGAGGCTGATCGTCACGAGCTTGTTTGAATCATAGTGCTTTGCCACGGTGTAAAACGCGAGCAGACCCGGGATCAGGGTGTGTATTCTGTCCGGCGACAGGCAGAGGATGTTGTGCATGAGCTGCTTGCGGTTTTTCTCTATGTTGTCAAGCATGCCCTTCAGCTGAGAGCGGGTGTAGGAGTTGTCCTCTTCGCGGCCGCTCGGGAGGTATCTGTCCCGCATGATTTTAAGCGCGGCTCTTGCGGTGCCGCCTACGCAGTATATCGTGTTGTTGTGCATAAGCTCGTTGTCGGCGAGCTTGTCAAGATAGTCGTTTATGGTCTTTTTAATCTTGTGCGCCTCCTTTTGGGTGGGGAGTATGCCGTCCACGTGAGTTCTGTACAGGATTAAAGAACCCAAGGGTATCGACAGAGCGCTTATAATCTTTCTGTCCTTGAACAAAGTCAGCTCGGTGCTTCCGCCGCCGACGTCCACAAGAAGTCCGTCGTCGCCTATGCCCTCAAGCATTGCTCCGTAATAGTCAAATACCGCCTCTTCCTCTCCGGAAAGTATGCGCACCGCCATGCCGCACCGCTCCTTTATGAGCGATACTATTTCATCGCCGTTTGCGCTGTTTCTCAAGGCTGCCGTTCCGAAAGGCAGAACGCACTCCGGATGAATGTAGCGGAGTATCGTGTTTATGTCTGCCAATACGTCGAGAAGGATGTTTATACCCTCCTGCTTGATGCAATTTGCCTTGTCGATGTACGCCGCAAGTCCCACCGCATACTTTTTGTTCAGCATGGGACGGGGATGCCCGTTGTCAATCGTGTAAATCACAAGGCGTATGGTGTTCGAGCCGATGTCAATAACTGCCCACATGTTAATCTCCTTTTTCCGGCACTTTGATCGCTTAAAGCCGGATGATTTCTGTCTTTTTGATATTATGATACAACATATTATTCTACCTTAATCATAATACCACGCCAATGTTAAATCCAAAAGCCGAATTATGTAAAGCCGCGGTTAAGATGCCGTTAAATCGCCGCAAAAAAAGAGCCGGCAAAATTTCACCGGCTCCATATGCAATGAATGCGATTTTGCGCTGAGTTGTCAGATTACGAAGTTTCCGTTTTCAAATATCTTTACTGCGCTGCCGTCGGCGGTGTAGCCGGTGATGGACATGTCGGCAGAGCCTATCATGAAGTCCACGTGTATCATGGAGTCGTTTAAGCCCATTTCCTCGAAGTCCTTGTCGCTGAGGTTTTCGTATCCGCGCACGCAGTCCTTAAAGCCCTTGCCCAAAGCTATGTGGCAGGATGCGTTCTCGTCAAAGAGCGTCTCGTAGTAAAGTATGTTTTGGTTGTTTATCGGCGAATCGTACTGAACAAGAGCAAGCTCGCCTATCATAGATGCTCCCTCGTCCATGGTGACCATCTTTTCAAGCAGCTCCTTGCCCTTTTCCGCACCGAAGTCGGAAACCTTTCCGTCCTTGAACTCAAACCAGAAGTTTTCTATGAGCTGTCCCTGATATGAAAGCGGCTTTGTGGAAACAACCTTGCCCTCTGCTCTGCCCTTTTGAGGAGAAGTGAATATCTCTATTGTGGGCATGTTGGGGTTGAAGTAGCGGCCGCTTAAATCGTACTCTCCGCCGCCGTTCCAAACGCTCTGCGGCATGAGCCAGCAGGTGAAATCGGTGCCGTTTGAGGACTTGTAGCTGATGTGATCGAAGTGGTATGAGTTGAGTTTGTCGCAGCGCTCCTTGAAGTCTGCGTTCACCTTGTTCCAAACCTGTATCGGGTCGTTGTCGTCTGTCACGTATACAGACTCGAGTATTGCCTGCCAAAGCTTTTCTATGGCTGCGCTCTTGCGAAGTCCCGGGAACACCTTCTTTGCCCACGCCTCGCTCGGAATTGCGGCTATCGTCCACTGATGCTTGTTGTCAAGGGCGTCGTTGTACTTTTTGAGGACCTTGTATCTTGCCTGAGTGGCCTTTTGAACCTTCTCCATGTTTATGCCCCTCAATCCGTCCGGATCGTCGGAGACAATGTGTATGTAGCAGGGGAGATTGTCCACCGTCCACTTCATGCGCTCCTCTTCCCAGCTCAAAACCTCCGAAAGCGTTCTTGTGCTCTGATGCCTGAAGGCGAGCTTTGTGAGCTTGTCGCAGCTCCATCTCACCGTAACTCTCTTAGCTCCCGCCTTGTATGCTTCGTCCGCAACAAGCGCGACAAAATCGGACTGATCCGCATTTGCAAATATAATTACGTCCTGTCCCTTCTGAACGTTTGCGCCTATGCGCACTATGAGCTTGGCGTACTTCTTTATAGTTGACTTTTTCATACTGATTCCTCACTGATATAACATTACTTATTTCGGCGTTACAGCCGACGTAAGAAAGTATATCACACCTAAAACTGCAATACAAGCTCATAAGCCCGATTTCTGCCGCATTTTGTTCCCCCTTGACACGGGTAATAAAAAAGTGTATCATATGAGACGAATCTTAACAGATTCTTTTCAATTTGATTATATTCTCATTTAAAATGACGGATATAATTACAGACTGTATCCGAAGGGTGACTGCCGTGAAGAACGAAAGGGAGCTTATAAGGCATGCATTTGAGAAGTCCGCGCTGTTTTGCGGCGCAAGCTCGGATGTGCTGATGCTCGGCGACTGGTTTGTGAGGGAGTTTAAGCGTTCGCTTGAGATTTTCGAGGAGCAAAACGGAGTTGAGTGCGTAGGCGTGATAATAAAGGGCTGCGCGCAGGTGATTCCGGGCGACCAAAGCGCCGTTTCGGTTCTCACGACCGGCGGCGAGTTCGGCATATGCAACATATTCGTGCATAAGAAGATGCCGACGCAGATTGTCGCAAAGACGAGCTGTGCCGTCGCTTTTATTCCAAAGGACGTCTTTGCAAAGATGCTTGCGAGCGACAGCGCTTTGATGTACCGCTATGTGAGGCTGTGCAATCAGAAAATGCTGTATCTTGCCGACAGGCTTGCGCTGATGTCCATATCCGGATGCGAGAAAAGGCTTGCGTACTGGCTGTATCGGAATGCGCTTTCCGATGACGGCGGCGCTGCGGGCGGCGTCCCGATTTCAAAGGACGGACTTGCCAAGCAGCTGTCAATGTCGCGGGCGAGCCTGTTCAGGGCTGTTTCCGCACTGGAGAAAAAGGGAATAATAAAGACCACGGGCGGCAAAATAGTCGTGTGCGACCCCGACGCCGAGATATTTGACTTTGCAAAAAGCAAAGGCGGTCGTTCTTAGGAGATAAAAAGGTTTAATTTGTGCAGGTGCGTGAGCGCATCTGTGGGAAAGGAAATACTTATATGAAGAAAATAGTTTCGATTATATTGTCTGCAATGCTTTTGCTGACAGTGTTCACGGGATGCGGCAGCACCGACAACACCGATGACGCCGTAACCACTCAGCCCGATACAACCGAGGCTGTGACTGCGGAGGACGATGCCGACGCGGAAAATACCGACGAAGAGACCTTCGAGCCGGTAGAGATAAACATAGCATCCCTCAAAGGCCCCACGACAATGGGAATGGTAAAGCTCATGGATGACAGCGACAACGGACTCACCGAGGGCAAGTACAACGTCAGCATTTACGGAACTGCGGACGAGATAGTTCCCCTCATAGTCAGCAAAGACGTCGATATAGCAAACGTGCCCTGCAACTTAGCATCCGTTCTCAACAACAGAGAGGGCGTTGACATAACCGTTCTCGACATAAACACCTTAGGCGTTCTCTATGTAATAGAGACCTCCGACCGGATAAACTCCGTAGAGGACCTCAAGGGCAAGACCATCTACTCAACCGGAAAGGGAACCACTCCCGAGTACTGCCTCAACTACATCCTTGAGAGCAACGGCATAGACCCCGAGACGGACGTAACCATCGAGTACAAGTCCGAGGCCACAGAGGTTGCGGCAATGCTTGAAAACGCAACGGACGCCATAGCTGTTCTGCCCCAGCCTTATGTCACGGTTGCGATGAACCAAAACGACAAGATAAGAATAGCGCTTGATTTGACCGAAGAGTGGGAAAAGATAGACGGCACTCAGATGGTAACAGGCGTCACCATAGTAAGAAACGAGTTCTTAGAGGAGAACAAGGCGGCTGTGGACAAGTTCCTTGAGGAGTACGCCGAGTCTGTCGAGTATGTAAACTCCGAGACAGATGCCGCCGCAGCGCTTGTAGGCCAGTATGACATAGTTGCCGAGGCGGTTGCAAAGAAGGCTCTGCCCTACTGCAACATAGTGTGCATCACCGGCGAGGACATGAAGTCCAGCATAGACACCTACCTCAACGTTCTTTACAACAGCGACCCGACTTCCGTAGGAGGACAGCTCCCCGATGATTCCTTCTATTACATCAACGAGTAATAAATCGAAGAAAACCAAGCAAGTAATTTTTAAAATATCTGCCATTGCCTTCTGGATAATTGTCTGGGAGGCTTTGGCTTTAGCTATAGGCAGCGACCTGATAATATCATCACCGGTGCAGGTTGCGGGCAGGCTTGCAAAACTGATTGTAAGCCCCGACACGTGGAAAACCGTCGGCTTTTCGTTTGTGAGAATCGCCTCGGGATTTGTGCTGGCGCTTGTTTTGGGCACGGCAGCCGCCGTTCTGTCATCAAAGGTAAAGGCGCTGAAAATACTCCTGTCGCCGATAACCTCGGTCATAAAGTCCACGCCGGTGGCGTCGTTTATAATCCTTGCGATCATGTGGTTCGGAAGTAAAAACCTGAGCATATTCATATCGTTTTTGATGGTGTTCCCGATAATATATCTGAACATCCTGGGCGGTATAGAGAGCGTGAGCCGGGAGCTTAAAGAAATGTCGGCGGTGTATAAGCTGAGCGCGGCAAAAAGGCTGGGATATGTGTACCTGCCGCAGGTCATGCCGTTTGTCATATCCGCATGCTCAGTGGCACTGGGACTTTGCTGGAAATCAGGCGTTGCGGCTGAGGTGATAGGCATTTCGGACGGCTCGATAGGCGAGAGGCTGTATCAGGCAAAGCTGTACTTTGAGACGGGCGACCTGCTCGCATGGACGGCGATAATAATAGCGGTCAGCACATGCCTTGAAAAAATAGTTCTGCTCCTCTTAAAGAGGCTGGGCGCGTTTTACCGGTACAAGTTTTCCGGCGCGCGCATGCCTTCCGATAAAAAGCATGCCGGGATGCCGAGCAAAGCCGCATCGGACGCCAAGGATTACCCCGTCGGCATATCGCTTGAGCGGGTGTCAAAGTCCTTTGAGGGTCAGCAGGTTCTTTGCGATTACAGCCTTGAGATAGCTGCGGGCGAGCATGTTGCGCTGATGGGACACTCCGGAGCGGGCAAAACCACCCTCTCAAGGCTCATAATGGGGCTTGAGAGCGCGGATTCGGGCAATGTAAAGCTTTCGGGCGGTGCATCGTTCGGGGTTGTCTTTCAGGAGGACAGGCTCATAGAGCAGATAAACGCCATGGGAAACATAGTGATAGCGGGGGCGGACCCGCATGAGGCAAAAGCGCTCCTTGAGGAGTTCGGCTTTAACTCTGAGCTGATGTTCAAGCCATGCATGGAGCTGTCGGGCGGCGAGAAAAGACGCGTTGCAATAGCAAGAGCGCTGCTCTGCCGCTCAAACGTCGTGATATTCGACGAGCCTTTTAAGGGTATAGACGACCGCACACTGTATGATGCGATAATCCCGCGCGTTAAGGAGCTTTCTGACGGCAAGACGTTTGTTTTGATAACCCACAGCAGGGAAGAGGCTCAGATGCTCTGTACCCGCATAGAGCAGATAAACGAATAAAAAGATGAAAACCCCTTGCAGATTGCTGCAAGGGGTTTTTGCGTTCACTTTATGTCAAGCTCGGGCGGTTTGTCTATGTCCTGCCCGACGTATTTGCCGTCTTTTTTTCTTTGCCTGACGCATTCGGTAAGCAGGTATTCTATCTGCGAATTTAAGGATCGGAAATCATCCTCTGCCCAAGCGGCAAGGGCGTTGTACAGCTTTTCTGATACTCTTAAAGGTATCTGCTTTTTTTCCGCCATCAGTAAAGGCTTCCCGAGTTGACCACCGGCTGGGCATCGTGGTTTCCGCAGAGCACAACAAGAAGATTTGATACCATTGCCGCTTTTCTCTCCTCGTCAAGCTCCACCATGCCGCCTTTGTTTATGCGATCAAGCGCCATTTCAACCATTCCGACGGCTCCGTCAACTATCATCTTTCTCGCGTCCACTATGGCAGTTGCCTGCTGACGCTGGAGCATTACGGCGGCAATTTCGGGCGCGTATGCCAGGTAGGTTATTCTCGCCTCTATGATCTCAAGCCCCGCGTTCTCTACTCGCTTTTGTATTTCATCTCTTATCCTCTGCACGACGACCTCGCCGGAGCCGCGAAGGCTTCCCTCGTCAGCCACGCCGTCGCCCGTCGTGTCGATATTCGGCGCCACGTCGTAAGGGTATATTTTAACTATCTCCCTCACCGCCGAGTCGCATTGAAGCGAAAGATACTCCTTGTAGTTGTCAACGTTGAACACGGCTTTTGCAGTGTTTACAACCCTCCACATGACCGCAACGCCTATCTCCACCGGGTTTCCCAAACGGTCGTTTATCTTCTGACGGGCGTTGTTGAGCGTCATTATTTTCAGCGAAATCTTGCTTGAGGTTATCTCTATCGCCGCCTGACCCTGGTTTATGGTTACCGCGTGCTTTATGCCTCCGTCAACGTCGAGCGACTGCCCGAGCTTTGTCTTTGCCGCGGGATTGACCGCCGAGCAGAAGGGATTTACATAGTAAAAGCCATCTTTTTTGAGCGTTCCCACGTACTTTCCGAAGAGCGTCAGAACCAACGCCTCCTGCGGCTTGAGAATTTTAAGTCCGCACCACGGAATCCATCCTACGCACAGCCACACAATTCCCACAACCAAAAGCGTAACTCCGACGGCAAAGTTGTCGTCCTCCAAGAGAATTCCGCCCGCTATTGTCGCCGCAATCGCAATGATGTACGCAAGTGCAGTCAGGAGCAGCACCGAAAGTCCGTTTTCCTTTTGGTCGATGAGCTTTTCATCAATCTGATTTTGAATATTTACATTTTCCATATTGTGTACCTTTCCTTTCGCCGCTTAAAATCGGTTAGTCGTGCAGGCCGTCATAATGATAACAACCTGATATCATTATGATATCAGGTTGCCGCAGCGTTGTCAATACTTTTCATATTAAATGTGTATTCACGATAGTTTACTACAGCTTAAGAACCATCACAAGCTCCTGCGAGCCGGCAAAGGGCGTGTAGCCGAGGTCGAGGTACTTTTGAAGAAGCTCGGTGTTGCCGCTGCGCATGTCGAGCGCGACATACTCGGTGTATCCGCCCTCCTCCGAGATTTCGTGAACCTCTGCCTCGTACACTTCGCTCCTGTCCGCAACATGCGCTAAGAGCATGGAGGACACGCAAAGCGAGGCGTCGGAGGGGATCTCGTCGAGGATGGCGTTCATCTCGGCGTACGTCTCATAGTTTAAGCTGTACCTTTTTACCTGCGATGCGGCGTTTTGCACCACGTACGAGCTGTATATGCAAAGGCAGGACACAAGAGCTATGCCGACCGCGGCGTTTGCAAGGCGCACCGATCCGCATCTTTGCGGCGGCGCGGATCTCATGTCCGAAAGGTTGAGCATCATGGCGTAAATCAAAAAAGCCGAAATTCCAAAGCCGTATTGATAGCTTATCTGATACTGGTAATTGTACATCGTCAGCAGATTTAAAAGGATGGGCGTGCACAGAAGCCACCTTGAAGGCTTTTTCGTGAGCAGCGGCAGAAATCCCACGGGCAGCATCATGAGCAGCAGGTATATGATTTTCTGACCGGAGGCGTCCGATGTGGCGAAAAGCTGAGTGAGGATGTATCCCGGGTTGACAAACAGCGTCCTCACTGCACCCAAAAGCCCCTGCGAGCCGTCCGGAATGAAGTTTTCGTACCTGTAGGACATCACGCCCTGACCGAATTTTTGAAGCATGTAAACGCAGAACGCAAAGTATCCCGCCGACACTGCGCCCAAAACGGCGCCGTGTATGCGCCTGATACCGCTTGCGCTTATCAAAACGTATACCGCAAAGATTATGATGTATACCGCCGCATCCTCCTTGACGCAGAGCGTCAGCGCCGCAAAGATGTACATCGGCAGGTACTTTTTTGACTCGTAGAAATAAAACGTGAACAAAAGGCATACCGCCAAAAAGCAGTTTTCATGCAGGTCGTAAAAGCAGCCGGTGCTGAGCGCGGGATAGAAGGCGTACACGGCGCATGCAGCCAGCGCGCCGCTGTTTTTAAGCCCCATGCGCTTTGCCAGAAGATACGCCGCAATCATTCCCAGCGCCACAACCGCCGCCTGTCCGAGCTGAAGCGTTATCGGCGACGGAATGAGCATGTAAAACGGGAGCAAAAGATAATATATCGGCGAGATGTGCACCGCAAAGTGGCTCATCAGCGCATCCCGCTCGCTTGTGACAAGCGGAAGTCCGGTCTTGCTCATGTTGTGAAACATGTTTACAAACAGCCCGAAATCAAAGTTTGGCGAGGAAAAGTTTTGGTAGCGCATCACCGTGACCACCGAGATAAACGCAAACATCACCAAAGCAAGCACAGCCGCGCATATGGCCGCCGCCACGCCGCTGCTGTCCAAAAAGAGCCTGATTTTTGTCGCCGTGCGGCAGATAAACCGCCTGTTTTCTTTTATAAAGTATGCCAGAACGAGCAGGACAAACACTATGCACGCTAAACAGAACCCCGCACGGTTTGATGTGTCACGGTAATTTGTGAGCCACGTGAGCGCGCATCCCATGCCCGCCGCCGCCAAAGCCCACGAATCGGTGTTGTGCCTTCGCTCCCACGCCGAAAGCGCCGTCAGCCCCGCAAATATCATCGCAAAAATGAGTGCCGACGCCGATATCGGGGTGTTTTGGGCAAAGCTCAGCTCGTCAAACTTTCCCGCACCGGTGAGGCTGTTTATAAGAGACAGCAAAAGCCATGACGATATAAGCCGGCATATCACTTTGCCGACGCCGAGACTTTGAGATATTCTGTTTTTAAGGCTGACGCCTTCGCCGTCGGGTTTTCTTGCTGCGCCCATGCCGCCCCGCCTTTCCTGACGCCGCGAAAATGCCTGTTGACACGCTTGCCGCGGCGGTGTATTATAACTCTTTGACGTGCTGCCCTGCGTTTTAAGCTGACAACGAGATACAGTATAATTATACCCTTACAGCGTGCAATGTCAATACAAATGCCCCGCTATTTATGAGAACCGCCAATTACAAAAGCGTCTCAAACGGTAAATTCGGCATATTTGATATGAACTTTTTTCTTGACTTTCGGGCAAACTGTAAGTATAATTGAATAGTATGCGAAACTATGGGATTGCCATAGAAATGCGCAGCAAAAGGGCATGCATTCAAAAATGCACGCATTAAAAATACTAAGGAAAGGAGAGAAAACATGCCAACCTTTAACCAGTTAGTACGCAAGGGAAGAGACATCACTGTTGACAAGACGGGCGCACCCGCACTTCAGAAGAGCTACAATTCAAAGAAGAAGCTGGTAATAGACCAGTCCTGCCCTCAGAAGAGAGGCGTATGCACCTCTGTTAAGACCGCTACTCCCAAGAAGCCTAACTCTGCCATGAGAAAGATCGCAAGAGTTCGTCTCACAAACGGCACCGAGGTCACGGCGTACATTCCCGGAATCGGACACAACCTTCAGGAGCACAGCGTTGTTCTTATAAGGGGCGGAAGAGTTAGGGACCTCCCCGGTGTGCGTTACCACATCATAAGAGGTACGCTCGATGCGCAGGGTGTTGCAAAGAGAATGCAGGCAAGATCCAAGTACGGCGCAAAGAGACCTAAGGCTGCTAAGAAGTAATCGGAAACAGCACGCATGCAAAGCCGTGCATCCGGACGCATCATGCGGCGCCGAAAATTTTCGCATGAAAAAAATTAAGCACTCAATCTACCACAGCCAAGTGGGGTTAACATATATATATTTTAACCTCTTTTGGACTGACGGGGTCCCCGGTAATCCTCAAATGGTGCCGCCGCGGATAAAGCGGACATGCGCCATAGCATCAGATTGGTGTTTTTTAAGGAACCGGGTGAAAACGAGTACCCATGATATCATTATGTGAAGGAGGGAAGCGAAGTGCCAAGAAGAGGTAATGTTGCAAAGCGTGATGTTTTGCAGGATCCTATATACAACTCAAAGCTTGTAACCCGTCTTATCAACAGCGTTATGCAGGACGGCAAGAAGGGTGTAGCTCAGAAGATTGTATACGGTGCATTCGAAATCGTAGAAGCCAAGTCCGGCAAGCCCGCTCTCGAAGCTTTCGAGCAGGCAATGGAAAATGTAATGCCGAACTTGGAGGTAAAGGCTCGCCGTGTAGGCGGAGCTACCTATCAGGTGCCTATGGAAGTACGTCCCGCAAGACGTGAGACCTTAGGACTCAGATGGATAACAAAGTATTCTCGTGAGAGAAACGAAAAGACCATGAAGGAAAGACTTGCAGGCGAGATCTTAGATGCTCTTAACGGAGTGGGCGGAGCTTGCAAGAAGCGTGAAGATACTCATAAGATGGCTGACGCTAATAAGGCGTTTGCACACTTCCGCTGGTAATCAGGCTAAACGCCGGATATTGATACTAAGCTAAGGAGAGTTATAATGGCAAGAGATGTATCTTTGTCAATGACACGTAATATTGGTATCATGGCTCACATTGACGCCGGAAAGACCACGACCACAGAGCGTATTCTTTTCTACACCGGTATCAACCACAAGATGGGAGAGACCCACGATGGTTCGGCGACAATGGACTGGATGGAGCAGGAGCAGGAAAGAGGTATAACAATAACCTCCGCTGCGACCACTGCATACTGGAAGGGCCACAGAATCAATATCATTGACACCCCCGGTCACGTTGACTTTACCGTTGAGGTTGAGAGATCTTTAAGAGTTCTCGACGGTGCGGTAACGGTTTTATGTGCCAAGGGCGGCGTAGAGCCTCAGACAGAGACCGTTTGGAGACAGGCTGATAAGTATAAGGTCCCCCGTATGATCTATGTAAACAAGATGGACATAATGGGTGCGGACTTCTATCACGTATTGAAGATGGTTCACCAGCGTTTGAAGGCAAATGCCGTTCCGATTCAGCTTCCTATAGGAAGCGAGACCTTCTTCAAGGGAATCATAGATTTGCTTGAGATGAAGGCGTATATATACTATGATGATCTCGGAAAAGACATCAGAATAGAGGATATCCCCGAGGATATGGTTGAGGACGCAGAGCTTTATCACTCACAGCTCGTTGAGGCTGTGGCAGAGCTGAACGACGACCTCATGGAAAAGTATCTCGACGGCGCAGAGCTCACAATAGACGAGCTCAAGAAGGGCATAAGAAGCGCTACAATTGCGGGCAAGATGGTTCCCATCACCTGCGGCACATCTTATAAGAACAAGGGCGTTCAGAAGCTTTTGGACGCTATAGTCGATTACATGCCCGCGCCTACCGATATAGAGGACATAAAGGGAATCAACCCCGACACCGGCGAAGAGGAGACAAGACCTTCCGACGACAACGCTCCGTTCGCGGCGCTTGCATTCAAGATCGCTACCGACCCGTTCGTAGGAAAGCTCTGCTTCTTCAGAGTTTATTCCGGAACGATAAACGCCGGAGATACCGTTCTCAACTGCACCAAGGACGTCAACGAGAGAATGGGACGTATCCTTCAGATGCACTCCAACCACCGTAAGGACATCGAGACCTGCTACGCAGGAGATATCTATGCGGTTGTAGGCGTAAAGAACACCACCACCGGAGACACCCTTTGCGACCCCAAGCATCCTATAATACTTGAGTCGATGGAGTTCCCCGACCCTGTTATCCAGCTCGCCATTGAGCCCAAGACCAAAGCCGGTCAGGAAAAGATGGCAATTGCGCTTTCAAAGCTCGCCGAAGAGGACCCGACCTTCAAGACATGGACCGACGAAGAAACCGGTCAGACCATCATTGCCGGTATGGGTGAGCTTCACCTTGAGATAATCGTGGACAGAATGCTCCGTGAGTTCAAGGTTGAGGCAAACGTAGGCGCGCCTCAGGTTGCGTATAAGGAAACCGTAAGAAAGACTGCTGACGTAGATCACAAGTACGCTCGTCAGTCAGGCGGTAAAGGACAGTACGGTCACGTTAAGATCAAGCTTGAGCCTAACGAGTCCGGAAAGGGTTACGAGTTTATCAATGCCATTGTCGGCGGTGCTATTCCCAAGGAATACATCCCCGCTGTTGACAAGGGTATTCAGGGCGCCATGAAGGCAGGCGTTTTGGCGGGATACCCCGTTGTAGACGTCAAGGTAACGCTTTACGACGGATCCTACCACGAGGTAGACTCTTCGGAAATGGCGTTCAGCATCGCAGGTTCAATGGCGTTCAAGGAAGCAATGAAGAAGGCAGACCCCGTTATACTTGAGCCTATAATGAAGGTTGCATGTATAGTTCCCGAGGAGTTTATGGGAACCGCTATAGGCGACCTCAACTCCCGCAGAGGACAGATCCTCGGCCAGGAGGTCAACAACGGCGTTGCTCAGGTTGACGCGCTTGTTCCGCTTTCTGAAATGTTCGGTTACTCCAACGACCTCAGATCCAAGACTCAGGGCCGCGGACAGTACACAATGGAGCCTCACAGCTATGCTGAAGTTCCTAAGTCTGTTGCCGAGAGCATCATGTCTGCAAGAAAGCGCACAGACGACTAAATATATCAGATGGCTGATGCCGTCAGATAAAAAACAGGCTGCTGCTTTATTGCGGGCGGGCAAAGTGCGGTTTTCAGGCGCAGTTTGCCGCTAAAATCGAATAAAATGCGTGCAATGTTCGCTCATATGCTTGCATTTTAAATTATAATCTGTTACTATTGACTTATTAAACATAACACTAAGGGAGGAAAAATCCTATGGCAAAGCAGAAATTCGAAAGAACCAAGCCCCACGTTAATATCGGTACTATCGGACACGTAGACCACGGAAAGACCACTCTTACCGCTGCCATCACTAAGGTATTGGCACTTAAGGGACAGGCTAAGTTTGAGGCTTACGATATGATCGATAAGGCTCCTGAGGAGAGAGAGCGTGGAATCACTATCAATACAGCTCACGTTGAGTACGAGACCGACAAGCGTCACTATGCTCACGTTGACTGCCCCGGTCACGCTGACTACGTTAAGAACATGATCACCGGTGCTGCTCAGATGGACGGCGCTATCCTCGTAGTTGCAGCTTCCGACGGACCTATGGCACAGACCAGAGAGCACATTCTTCTTGCTCGTCAGGTTGGTGTTCCTGCAATCGTTGTTTTCATGAACAAGGTTGACCAGGTTGACGACCCTGAGCTTTTGGAGCTCGTTGAGATGGACATTCGTGACCTTCTCACCAAGTATGAGTTCCCCGGCGACGAGATCCCGATAATCAAGGGTTCAGCTCTTGCAGCACTTGAGTCCACTTCTACCGACATCAATGCTCCCGAGTATGCTCCTATCCTTGAGCTTATGGACGCTGTAGACGACTACATTCCCACTCCTGAGCGTAAGGCTGATCTTCCTTTCCTTATGCCTGTTGAGGATACTATGACCATCACCGGCCGTGGTACCGTTGCAACCGGTAGAGTTGAGAGAGGACAGCTCAAGGTCGGCGATGAAGTTGAGATCATCGGTCTTACCGAAGAGAGAGCTAAGACTGTCGTAACCGGTATCGAGATGTTCAGAAAGACCCTCGATTACGCTGAGGCAGGAGACAACATCGGCGCACTCTTGCGTGGTGTTCAGAGAAAGGACATCGAGAGAGGCCAGGTTCTTTGCAAGCCCGGATCCATTCACCCTCTTACCAAGTTCGAGGGTCAGGTTTACGTTCTTAAGAAGGAAGAGGGCGGACGTCATACTCCCTTCTTCACCAACTACAGACCTCAGTTCTACTTCAGAACAACCGACGTTACCGGCGTTATCACCCTTCCCGATGGAAAGGAAATGTGCATGCCCGGCGATAACGTAACCATCTCTGTAGAGCTCATCACTCCTATCGCCATCGAAGAGGGACTCCGCTTCGCTATCCGTGAGGGTGGAAGAACAGTTGGTTCAGGCGTTGTAACCAAGGTTATCGGCTAATTTCCGATTTCTTAAAAAGCATTAAAGGTGCGGCAGATGCCGCACCTTTTTGTTTTGCATAAAAAAACAAACCCGAAAGCTGCCCTTCGGGTTTTATTTTTATATTTACCGTCCGCCTGACTTATCCTGTCTGCGCCTGCGCAGGTCGGAAAAGAACTCGCTCAAAATGGCCGAGCACTCCTTTTGCATAACGCCCGCACTGACCTGAGGTTTGTGGTTATAGGGGAGCGAAAACAGGTCTATGACAGACCCGACAGAGCCGGCTTTCGGGTCGGATGCGCCGTATACAAGCCTGTCAATCCGAGAATTGATTATAGCTCCCGCGCACATCGGACACGGCTCAAGCGTGACGTAAAGCACGCTGTCCACAACTCTCCATCCGCCTAAACGCCTGCTCGCCTCGTCCAAAGCCATTATCTCCGCATGCGCCAGCGGAGATTTTGCGGATTCCCGCATGTTCCATCCGCTGCCTATGATTTCTCCGCTCGACTTCTTGACTACAACCGCGCCGACCGGAGCCTCGCCCAAAGCATACGCCTTTTTCGCAAGCTCGAGCGCCTTTTGCATGTAGTACTCGTCGTCAAGCATCGTGCTCTTATGCATCTCACTTTGCATCGGCTGCACCATGCTATATTTCGTTTCGGTTTTCAAGCGCCTTATAAAGCGTCACTTCGTCCGCATACTCGAGTATCGCGCCCATCGGCAGACCGAACGCAAGCCTTGTGACCTTTATGCCGAGCGGCTTTAAGAGCCTTGAGACGTACATGGCGGTAGCCTCTCCTTCGGGCGTGGGGTTTGTGGCCATGATGACCTCCGAAACGTTGCCCTTTGCTATCCTTGCAAGCAGCTCCTTGATCCTCAGCTTGTCCGGCGTGACTCCGTCTATGGGAGAAATCAAGCCGTGCAAAACGTGGTACACGCCGTTATATTCCCTTGTTCGCTCGAACGCCTCTACGTCCTTGGGGTTTTCAACAACGCATATTGTTGAGTGATCCCTTGACTCGTCAGAGCATATCGGGCAAACGTCCTTGTCGGTGAGGTTTTGACAAATCGAACAGGCGTGAACCGTCTTGTGGGCGTATAAAATCGCCTTGGCAAACGCCTGAGCCTCCTCGTCAGACATCGACATCACAAAGTATGCAAGCCTTTGCGCAGTTTTCATGCCTATTCCCGGCAGCCTTGCAAACTGCTCCGCCAAAAGCGTCAGCGGAAGCGCACTGCTCTGCGACATCAGAACAGACCCGGCATGTTTATACCGCCGGTTATCTTTTGCATGCCCTCTGAGGACTCGGTTTCGATGTTTGCAAGCACCTCGTTTACTGCGCTTGCGACAAGGTCCTCGAGCATTTCAACGTCCTCGGGATCGACAACCTCCGGCTTGATGGACACGTTTGTGACCTCGCGCTTGCCGTTCATGGTTATCTCAACCGCTCCGCCGCCTACGGACGCCTTAAACTCCTTTTCCTCAAACTCGGACTGGAAGTTAGCCATTTCCTCCTGCATCTTTTGAGCCTGACGAATCATCTGGTTCATGTTTTGAGGGCCGCCGCCCATTCCCTGTGGTAATCTTGCCTTCATATAATAAAACTCCTTTACGCAATTTAGTTTATATCAAACGGTATGTCCGCTTCTTTTGCATGCTCCATAAGCCGCGTGAGCTTGTCCTGACTGTCCGCGCCCGGGGCGTTTCCCGCCGCCTTCACGCATCTTGCCTTTATGGCGTATGTATGACCGGTTATCTGCCTTACGACATCCTGCAAGGACGCTGCGTTTCCCGGCTGCTTAAACAGCTTCATAAAGAACTCCGACTGCACCTCTATAAGAAGATTGTTCTCCCGACAAAGCCCGCGGGAGCCTTTCAGTGCTCCGGCGCATCCCGGGTTCACCTCTTTGAGGCGGTCTAAGACCTCGTCCCACTGCTCAAAAATCTTCAGCTCGCCGCCCCTGACGGCGCCGTCCGCGGGAACGCTTTCTGCGGGTGCGCTCTGAGCCTGTACAGGCTTTTTGGGCGCGCCTGCCGGCTTGGGCTTTATGTCTGCGGGCGAATTTGCAAGCTGCGCCGATATGCTCTCAAGCCTTGCTTCCACCGCCGACAGCCTGTTTGCAAGGGACGAATCGGCTGCCGAGACAGCCTTTGAGCTATGGCCCGAGTATCCGCTGCAAAGCTTTATCATCGCCATTTCAAATTCAGTTCTCTTTGAAACCGCCCGCTGCATGGATTCCGCCGTGCCCTGCAAAATGTCAAGGCAGGAAAACACCTCGTCAAGCGAAAATCTTCCCGAAAGCTCCTCAAGCCTTTGCGCCTCTGAGGGGAGGCAGTTTAAAAGCTCCTTGTTTTGGGGCGCGGTCTTTATGAGCATGATGTTTCTGAGCTGGAATATCAGCTCGTCGCAAAGCCTTGCCATGTCCTTTGAGCGGGAGTAAAGCATGTCTGTTGTCTTTAAAACTGCGGGGCAGTCGCGAGCCGCAATGGCGTCAAGTATGTCAAAAAGCGAGTCCCTGCCCGCAACTCCCGCGGCATCCGCAACCGTTTCGGCTGTTATCTCCGACGAGTACGCCATGCACTGGTCGAGCAGCGACAGCGCATCTCTCATCGCTCCGTCAGAAATTCTTGCGATCACCGCCGCAGCGTCGGGCGAAAGGTTCACGCCCTCGGCTTTTGCTATGTACTCAAGCCTTGCGGCGATGTCCTCCGGACGTATTCTTCTGAAATCAAACCGCTGGCACCTTGATATGATTGTCGCAGGGACTTTGTATATCTCGGTCGTGGCAAGTATGAACTTTACGTGCTCCGGCGGCTCCTCCATTATCTTGAGAAGTGCGTTGAACGCCTGATTTGAGAGCATGTGCACCTCGTCGATGATGTACACCTTGTACCTGCAAAGCTCCGGCGTGTATATTGCGGATTCTCTAAGCTCTCTTATGTCGTCTACGCCTGTGTTTGAGGCGGCGTCTATCTCGATTATGTCGTTTAACGTTCCGCTGTCTGCGGCACGGCATATCTCGCACTCGAGGCAGGGCTTGCCGTCGTGGGGATTTAAGCAGTTTATCGCCTTTGCAAATATCCTCGCGCAGGTGGTCTTTCCCGTTCCCCTCGAACCGGTGAAAAGGTATGCATGCGCCGTCTTGTTCGAGGCAATCTGATGGGAAAGTGTCGCTGTGATGTGCGGCTGAGATATTACGTCGTCAAACGTCTTTGGCCGCCACTTTCTGTATAACGCCGTGTACATGCATACGCCTCCCTTGCATCATATGTTCATTAGAAAAAGTCCAATCCGACGTATAGACGTGCAGGCGAGACTGCGTCACACAAGGCAAACTGCTTAATGCTGCTCGGTTCCCCGCCTGACATGGTTCACAGCGGCTTGTTGCACAGGACCCGCACGCCTATATCTCGGATTGGCTCAACTAAAATATATCAAAACATTCGCAAAGTAAGTTTACCACAGTTTTAAAGCTATTTCAAGGGGTGATTTAAAATACCTTGCTTTATCGACCTCAAAAATTTCCGCCGCCGCTGCCGCACGCCGAAAACAAACGCATGCCTCCCTAAGGAGCGCGCTTTTTCACTTTTCATCCTCCGATTCGACATACTCCGCGATGTCCTCAAGGCGGCAGCCAAGTATCATGCAAAGCTGATTGAGTGTGTAGGTGTTCACGTTTGCGTTTTTTCGCAGCCTGTCAAGCTGCCCCGTGCTCACGTGAAATTCGTTTATCAGCCTGTACTGCGATATTCCACGCTCTTTAAGCGTCTGCCAAAGCTTGTCGTAAACTATCATCTTAGCGCCTCCTTTTGTCCTGAGTATGCCCGCTTCTTCTACAGTTAAAGCATATTTTCTTATCCGTCTGTTGACAATTGCCCTTATATGGGCTATAATGATATAGCCCGAATACGGACAATATATGATAAAATTCGAGCAATTTGATTTTGAGCAAAGGCGTGGCTGGCGCAAGCAAATGCTCCCCGGCTGCGCGTTTAGCTGATAAAAAGACAAGGAGGGAAAGAAGATGGGAAAAGGTAAAGCGATAGCGGGCTTTGTGCTGTCTATAGTTTCCTTGGTACTCGGACTTTTAAGCGGCGTATTTTCAATAGTCGCTCTGCCGGTGTCGATAGTGGGTCTTGTTTTGAGCATTGTCGGCGGCAAGCAGTGCAAGGCTGCCGGTGAGCCGAGCGGACTTGCGACGGCAGGTATGGTAATAGGAATCATCGCAGTAGTTATCACAACGATAACCTTCTTCACCTGCGGAATATGCGTTCTTGCGGCAATCGGAGCGGCAGCTTAAAGAGCATGGCGCCTGTGCGTATACGCAGATAAAAAGTCTCGCCCGTCAGGCTTTTCTGTCGGGCGGATTTTTTTGAGAATTGTAAAGGAAAGTGATAGTATGGTCATAAGCGACCCCAATATATATGTTCTCGGGCGCACGATTCCGCTTTACGGCGTGTGCTTTTACCTCGGCGTGTTTTTGGCAGCTGCGGCAGCGGCGGCGCTCTGCACAAAAAAGAGCATATCAAGGTTTGACCTTGTATGCTCTGCGGTTTATACTATGATAGGCGCCATGATAGGCGCAAAGCTTTTGTTTGTGGTGGTGTCCTTGCGGCAGATAACAGAGCTTGGGATACCTTTTATTGCGGTGCTCAAGGGCGGGTTCGTCTTTTACGGTGGGCTTTTGGGCGGACTCGGCGGACTGCTCATATACATAAGACAGTTTAAGCTGCCGCTTGTGCCGTTTTTGGATCTGTACTCGGCTGTTCTCCCCCTGGGGCATGCCGTCGGCAGGGTGGGATGCTTTTTCGCGGGATGCTGCTACGGCATGCCGTATGACGGTCCGCTCAGCTGCACATATACATATTCCGTCGGCACTACTCCGATAGGCGTTCCGCTCTTTCCGGTTCAGCTTGCGGAATCGGCGGCGCTTGCCGCGTTGTTTGCGGCGCAGCTCGCATGCCTTCTTGCAAAACCCAAGGCGGCGGGCTTACAGATTGCGGTGTACGTCTTTTGCTACCCTGTGATCAGATTCAGCCTGGAGTTTTTCAGGGGCGACGCGGAAAGAGGCATCATAGCAGGACTTTCCACATCTCAAATTATCAGCCTTTTAATAGTTCTGATCGCATCGGTATACCTTGCAACGCGCCGCGCATCTGTGAAAGGTGGACTTTATCGGGATAAGCATCATTAAATTTGGCTTGATTTATTATGAAAATGGCTTGAAAATCCGCTCGATAGTGTGTATGATATAATGAGCATATTGTATTGGGGGAGCGATAATGGAAGATATCAAAATTCATGCGTTCACAGACGAGGCAAGCGAGGACATCGATAGCCAGGTTAAGGCGCTTAAAAGAAATGCGCTTATGGGTATAGAGCTTCGCGGAACCGAGCTTGGAAACGTTGCCGACCTGTCTTTTGTTGCGGCGTGCTATATAAGCAAGAAGCTCCGCGACAGCGGCGCGTCTGTATGGGCGCTGGGTTCGCCGATAGGCAAGATAAGCATAACCGATTCGTTTGCGCCGCATCTCGAAAAGCTCAGAAACCTCTTGGAGCTGTGCAAGGTGTTCGGCACAAAGTATGTAAGGATATTTTCATTTTATATCCCCGCAGGGCATGATCCGTCAGAGTACCGCGGCGAGGTAATGGACAGACTTGTAAAGATGGCGGAAATGGCGCGCCCCTACGGCGTGACCCTTTGCCACGAAAACGAAAAAGGCATATACGGCGACAACGCCGAAAGGTGCCTCGACATATATAAAACCATCCCCGACATAAAGGGAATATTCGATCCGGCGAACTTTGTTCAGTGCGGCGTGGATACGCTCAAAGCGTGGGAAGCCCTCGGCGGATACATAAAATACATGCATATAAAGGACGCGACTTCGGACGGCAAGGTTGTACCGGCCGGCTGCGGAGACGCAAACCTTGAATATATAGTTTCGGAGTTTATAAAAAACGGCGGCAGAGACTTCACAATCGAGCCGCACCTGACAGTGTTCAAAGGACTTGAGAACCTCGAGCGCAAGGGAGATACAAAGTCGCAGGCGTCCGAAAAGTACGTGTATAAAAATTCGGATGAGGCGTTTGACGCGGCGTGCGATGCGTTCAAAAAGCTTGTGAAGAGCTTGCAGGAGGCAACGGTATGAGAATAGGCGCACAGCTGTATACGGTAAGGGATTACTGCCGTAACTTAAATGATTTTTCAACGACACTAAAGCGGATAGCCGATATCGGTTACCGCTTTGTTCAGGTTTCGGGAACTTGCGATTTTGACCCGAAATGGCTCAAGGACAGACTCGATGAAAACGGTTTGGAATGCGTGCTCACCCACACACCCGCGGACAGACTTTTGAGCGACCCGAAAAAAGTCGCCGCCGACCACGATGTCTATGGCTGCAAGTATGTGGGCCTGGGCTGGAACGCATTTGATCTGGCGCATGACCCGCAGGACAACCCGAACACGTTTTATGAGAAATATATCGGCGTGGCAAGGGCGCTTAAAGAGCACGGAAAGTATTTTATGTACCACAACCACGATCAGGAGTTCCAAAAGTATAACGGCAGACTCATACTTGAGGCGCTGGGCGAGATGTTTGACGCCGACGAGATGGGCTTCACGCTCGATACGTTTTGGATAACCGCCGGCGGAGGAGATCCCGCATGGTGGATAGAAAACTTTGCGGGAAGGGTTCCGTGTATTCATTTGAAGGATTTCGCATACGGCAGAAAGATGGCTGTAGTAGGCGAGGGAAATATAAACTTTGACAGAGTGTTTGTGACCGCATACGAGGCGGGAACGGAGTACATGCTTGTAGAGCAGGACGACTGCGCAGGCGAAAGTCCGTTTGACTGCCTTAGGCGCAGCTATGATTTTCTGCGCTCTCGCGGTTTTGAATAAAGCAAAGGCTGCTAAAGGAGCATATGTTATGGAGAAAATAAGACTTGGTATAATCGGCATAGGAAATATGGGCTCGGGACACGCAAATAGCGTAGTCGGCGGCAAATGTCCTGATTTTGAGCTTAAAGCCGTGGCGGATATAAACCCCGAAAGGCTGAACTGGGCAAAGGCTCAGGAGGGTTTTGGCGATGTGGCGCTTTTTGACAATGCGGAAAAGATGCTCGACTCGTCTTTGATAGACGCGTGCATGATATGCGTGCCGCATTATGACCACCCTAAGTATGCCATAGAGTGCATGAAAAGGGGAATACACGTCATGTGCGAAAAGCCCGCAGGCGTGTACACCTTGCAGGTGAGGCAGATGAACGAGGAGGCGGACAAGCATCCCGAGGTTGTGTTCGGAATGATGTTTAATCAGCGCACAAACTGCGTCTACAGAAAGATGCGTGAGCTTGTCACATCCGGCGAGTACGGCGCAATGAGGCGCGCCAACTGGATAATAACCGACTGGTACCGCCCGCAGGCGTATTACGATTCGGGCGACTGGAGAGCAACGTGGAGCGGAGAAGGCGGCGGAGTGCTCTTAAACCAGTGCCCGCACCAGCTTGACCTTTGGCAGTGGATATGCGGCATGCCGAAAAAAGTCGAGTCGCATATGATGTACGGCAGGTGGCACGACATAGAAGTCGAGGACGACGTGACCACATACATGGAGTATGAAAACGGAGCCACCGGAGTTTTCATCACAACCACCGGCGACCCGTGCGGAACAAACAGATTTGAGATACAGCTCGACCGCGCAAAAATAATCGCCGAGCACGGCAAGCTCTTCGTGTGGGAGCTTGAGATGAGCGAGCAGGAGTTTTCAAGGACCAATAAAATTCCGTTCGGCTGCCCCAAGGCAACCCCTGTTGAAGTGGAACTTGACGGCAAAAACGAGCAGCATGTCGGCGTGATAAACGCTTGGGGCGGAGCCATACTCAGAGGAACCCCGCTTGTGGCGGACGGAAGAGAGGGAATAAACGGGCTTATGCTTTCTAACGCCATGCACCTTTCGTCGTTTTTGGGCAGGGAGATAGAAGTGCCGTTTGACGAACAGCTTTATAAAGACGAGCTGATGAAGAGGGCTGCAGGCTCGAGGAGAAAAGCGCATACCGAGGCTGTTTATGCGGATACATCCGATACGTATGGCGGAAACAAGGCAAACAAAGCCTGATATATAAAATGGATATTGTAAGGTTAGGAATAATAGGCATAGGTAATATCGGCACGGCGCATGCCCATGCGGTTTACGGCGGCGAGATATCCGGCATGAAGCTTAAAGCGGTCTGCGACGTAAACCCAAAAAGGCTTGAGTACGCAAAAGCCGCGTTTGACGGCGTCAAAAGGTTTTCAAGCGCCGACGAGCTTATCAAAAGCGGCACATGCGACGCCGTGATAGTGAGCGTGCCTCACAGACTTCACTCGCAGATATCTCAGGCGGCTTTAAAGGCGGGACTGCACGTTCTGTGCGAAAAGCCGGAGGATGTGTCTGTAGGGCGCGCGGATGCGTTAAACCGCGTGGCTCGGGAGAGCGGCAAGGTTTTTGCAATCATGCTTAATCAGCGCACCAACCCGCTGTTTAAAAAGCTGAAGCAGCTTGTCAGCTCGGGCAAGCTTGGCAGGATAAAAAACTCAGTGTGGATTGTGACAAACTGGTACCGCACTCAGCATTACTACGACTCGGGCGACTGGAGAGCGACGTGGAGCGGAGAAGGCGGCGGGGTGCTTTTAAATCAGGCGGTTCACAACCTCGACATATGGCAGTGGATATGCGGCATGCCCTCAAGCGTGACGGCGTTTTGTGACAGGGCGAGATATCATAACATCGAGGTTGAGGACGCGGCGACGATATTTGCAAGATACCCCGACGGTGCGACGGGAACCTTTATAACCTCCACCGGAGAATGTCCCGGGACAAACCGCTTTGAGGTGTCCGGCGAATACGGCAAGGCGGTCATAGAGGACGGCAGGCTGAAGCTTTGGCTGCTTGACTGCTCGGAGAGAAAAATATGCTTTGAGTCGGAGCGGGACTTTTACGAGGCAAAGCCAAGCGTTTATGAGTACCTGCCCGATGAAAAGGAAAGCGCACATAAGGGCGTGATACAGGCGTTTTCGGATGCCATACTCAAGGGCACGCCTCCGGTTGCATGGGGCGAAGAGGGGATAAACGAGCTGATGATTTCAAACGCCGCGTATCTTTCGCAGTGGAAAAACAACACCACTGTAAATCTGCCGATAGATGCCGATGAGTTTGAGCGCATGCTTGACAAAATGGCGCAAAGCTCTGAAAGCGCGCGCGAAAGTGCAAAGCCCGCCAAAAAAACCGAAAAACAAATCTCACATGTCGGCTACCAAAGCCGCTGGAGCGTAAACTGGTGAAAGCGCGGCACATGCTAAAAACATGGAGTTAAAAAACAAAACCGAGAAGGCAAGCTTTGCCCTCTCGGTGTTTTTTATTTGCTTTTTGCCGGACGGGTTGTGCCCGTTTTTCACAGCCATGTGCCGATGGGACGGCATGCGTGCGGCGCTTTATTTTGAGCGGGGCTGCTTTTTGGGCTTTGCCGTGCGGGATGCGTTTGACTGGCGGCGCTTTTTCCTCACCGAAAAGCCAAAGCACCCGAGCTTTTTCCCGAGAGCAAAGTACTCGCCGTGGCAGTACGCCGTAAGCCTTGCCCGATCAAGGCACAGCCTGCCGTTTTCGTCGATCAGCGAGCTTTGAACATCGACGGCGACCACGTCTGCTATGAACATGTCGTGCGACCCCAGGGGAATTACCCTGTCCACCCTGCACTCTATCGAGAGCGGGCTTGCATCCAAAACAGGCGCGGAAAGCTTTTGGGACGGCGAGACGCTCAGCCCGAGCGTTTTAAGTTTTTGCTCGTTTTTACCTGTGCGCACGCCTAAATAGTCCGCCGCACGCACAAGCTCTTCGCTTGTCAGGTTTATCACAAACTCGCCGGACTCCGCTATAATGCCGTATGAGTACCGCTCTTTTCTTATCGAGACGTATACTTTCGGCGGGACGGTGTTTACTGTGCCTGTCCACGCCGCAGTCATGGCGTTAGGAGCATCCAAAGTCCCGCATGTCACTATTACCGCAGGGACGGGGGACAGTATTGCTCCCGCACCGAACGAAACCTTATTTGATGTATCCGACATACTTATACGCCTCTTCTTCCGACGAAACCATCACTGCGGGAACCTCTTCAATTCCGATGTTTTTGTTTATTCTCTCGCTTTCGGAGGACGAGTATTTGTCGGCGGACTTTGCCACGCCCTCTAAAATCGAGTCGAGGTTTATTTTGGACACTCCCGCCTTTGCAAGCTTGTAAAGGCGCTTGTATGTCTTTAAGGAACGCTTTTTGGCTGACGGTTTTGAGGCGCGCGTAGCAAGCGAAACGGCCCTTTTACTGCGCTTTGAGCGCTCAGGCCTTACAATCGTCGCCATGACACCTATCACCGCCGCCGTTACACCGAGCGCCGCAAGCTTTTCTAAACTCACAAGGTTTGTATACACCGCCGCGCCGCCCGATTTGCCGCTTATTTTTATCATAACATTTCTCCCATGCGTATAATGCGTTATGCTGATTTACAAAGAGCATACCACATTTTTGCCTTCGATTCAACCTGCCCGCAAAAAAGGCGACAGATATTCTGCCGCCTTTATGCCTTAGCCGAAAATTGCCGCTTGTATCCCTTATCCTTTGAACTCTGTCATCCAAAGTCCGTGAAGGTTGCAGTAAGCGTAGATCTTGCACTCCTTCTTGTAGGGGAAGTGAACGGTGGTTGACTGCTCGGGGAACAAAACAACCTTTGTCTCGACGTTGTCGCAAACCTGAGAAATCCACATGATGTAGTGCTCCTTTGTCATGGGATGCTCAACAGAACCGACCTTGACTATCAGCTCGTCGCCCGAAACCTCTACTACCGGCAGGTGCTTTTCCGTTGCCGCCTCGGTGGTGTTGGGGGTGAGTATGCTCATCTTCTGTCCGCAGCACAAGAGTCTGTCGGTGTTTCCTAAAACGTCCTCAACGACATTGCCGCAGATGGAGCATTTTGCGTAGTTGAATACTTCTTTCATGATTATACCTCCTTAAATTCCTAACAAAGCTTGTGCAATCCAGAAATATGACAGCAGTGATATGGCGTCCACAATGGTTGTTATGAACGGGCTTGCCATTACCGCAGGATCAAAGCCTATGACCTTTGCGCCTATAGGAAGGGTACAGCCTATTATCTTGGCTATGAATACCGCGACCACAAGCGTCAGGCATACCACAAGCGCAACCATTGCGTTTATATCAGAGTTGCCCAACAGCAATCTATCCACAAGCATTATTTTTACAAAGTTTACTACAGCGAGGACTACTCCGCACAAAACCGCCACGCGCATTTCCTTCCACAGAACCTTCAGCACGTCTTTTAGCTGGATGTTTCCGAGCGAAAGTCCGCGGATTATCGTCGTGGACGACTGTCCGCCGGCGTTTCCTCCGGTGTCCATAAGCATCGGTATAAACGCAGTCAGCGCAACGCTCGCCGCAAGCTTTTCCTCAAATCCCGTGATTATCATTCCGGTGAAGGTCGCCGAAACCATCAAAATCAAAAGCCATGGGATTCTCTTTAAAAACGTCTCGAAAACGCTGGTCTTAAAGTACGGCTTGTCCGTGGGGACGATAGCCGCCATCAACTCGATATCCTCCGTGTTTTCATCCTGCATTACGTCTATGGCGTCGTCTACGGTTACTATACCGACAAGACGGTTTTCGCCGTCAACTACGGGAAGTGCGAGGAGGTCGTACTTTGCAAACGTCGCCGCAACCGTTTCCTTGTCCTCTTTTGTGTTCACGCTTATGACGTTCTCATCCATTATCTGCTCGACCTTGGTGTTCTGCGGCGCGGTTACAAGGTCTAAAAGCGATACAACGCCTATAAGCTTTCTCTCCTCGGTCACATAGCAGGTGTATATGGTCTCTTTGGCAACGCCGACGCTGCGTATCTTATCAAACGCCTCAAGCACCGTCATGTTCTTGTTCAGGTACACAAACTCCGGCGTCATGACGCTTCCCGCACTGTCGTCCGGGTACGCAAGCAGCTCGTTTATCTGCCGGCGTGTGGCTTCGTCCGTGTTTTTGAGTATCCTGCTCACGACGTTGGCGGGCATTTCTTCAATGATATCTACCGTATCGTCTAAGAAAAGCTCGTCTACCATGTCGCGTATTTCCTTGTCCGAAAAAGCAAGTATCAGCTGCTCCTGCTGGTCGGAATCAAGGTAGGCAAACGTCTGCGCCGCAAGCTCCTTTGGCAGCAGCCGAAAAAGCACCGGCACATCCTTTTTGTCGGCTTCGTCAAATATAGACGCTATGTCTGTAGGATTCATCTGGTTCATTATCAGCTTCAGCTCGGCAAATTTGTGCTGCTCTAACAGCTTGATAACGATATCAAATACTGTAGTCTTTTCCATGTCTACCTCCAATTTTTAAAAAATCAGAGGGAAAGAGCCTCATCGGGACGCACTTACAGGGCAAATCATGCTCACGGTGACCCGATATTCAGTTTTCCCTCGGGGCGTGTTGGCGTCCACAATTCTCACTCCTTAGTACTTAATATTTTTAACACAGCACATGCGGCGCTGCCTGTAAAAACGCATGCCGCATCCACGCTGAGCAAAATTATTTTACATCATTTAATCCCCCCTGTCAAGGAACGCGGGAGTACATGCTAACTTAAATTTATCTAAAGATTTTGTGAAAAACCGCGCCGCTGAAAACCGCTATTGATGTGTGCGGGCAGGCTGTGGTATGTTATACTTATAAAAGTGCGTTTAAAAATATGCCGCGCATGCTCAGGAGGGGTTTATGAAAAAGACACTGTTTAACGACGGCTGGAGCTTTGCCCTTGTCAAGGTGGGGGAGCATCCCGAAAAATGCGACTATAAGCCGGTTGACATTCCGCACGACTGGCTGATTCATGACACCCGCAATCTTTATGCGGACGGGGACGGCTTTTACAAGAAGAAGTTTGTGCTCGGCGATGTAAAAAACAGCGTGTACATAGTTCGGTTTGACGGAGTGTACATGGACTGCGAGATTTTTTTGAACGGGGAAAAGATTTTTGAGTGGAAGTACGGCTACACGAGCTTTGATGTGACCCTTGAAAACGCCGTCGAGGGGGAAAACGAGCTTGAAGTCATAGTGCATCACAAGTCCCCGAACACGCGTTGGTACTCCGGCGCGGGAATATTCAGAAACGTACACCTGAGCGCGTCGGGCAAAAACCGCATACTCCCCGACGGCGTGTACTTTTGCGCCGAAAAGCGCGGCGACGCATGGATGGTAAACATCGACACCGAGGTGACCGGCGAGGACGGGAAAAGAGCCAAAATCCTTCACACCCTCTGTGACGCAGACGGCAAAAAGGCATGCGTTTGCGAGGCGGAGTACGAGCTGACGGATGAGAAATCGGGCGAAAACTGCGTGTGCGCATCCTTTGAAATAAAGAACCCGCACCTGTGGGACGTAGACGACCCGTATCTGTACACGCTCAAAACCGAGCTTGCGGTTGACGGCGACGCCGTTTACGAGGTGTGCCAAAGGGTGGGCTTCAAGACCGCGGAGTTTTCCTGCGACAAGGGATTTTTCCTCAACGGCAGGCCGCTGAAAATACACGGTGCGTGCATGCATCACGACATGGGCGCGCTCGGTGCGGCGGTGAACAAAAACGCCATTCGCAGACAGCTGAAAAAGGCTCAGGCGATGGGCGTAAACTCCATAAGAACGTCTCACAACCCTCCCGCGCCCGAGCTTATGGATTTGGCGGATGAAATGGGCATACTCATAGATTCCGAGGCGTTTGACATGTGGGAGCTTAAAAAGACGGAGTATGATTATGCGAGGTTCTTCCCCGAGTGGCACCAAAAGGACGTAAAAAGCTGGATAAGGCGCGACAGAAATCATGTCAGCGTGATAATGTGGAGCATAGGCAACGAAATATACGACACCCATGCGTCTCGGCGAGGTGAGGAGACAGCATGCAGGCTCAAAAGCCTTGTAAAGCTGTACGACTACAGAAACACACGACCCGTTACAATAGGCTCAAACTACATGTACGGGCAGGGCGCGCAAAACTGCGCCGAGCATATGGACACGGTGGGCTATAACTACGCCGAGAGACTGTATGACGAGCACCACAAGGCGCACCCCGAGTGGATAATATACGGCAGTGAGACCGGCTCCACCATTCAGTCAAGAGGGGTGTATCATTTTCCCGCATCAAAGATGACGAGTACGCATGACGACCACCAGTGCTCATCGCTGATGAACTGCGCAACGGGGTGGGGCTCGCCGAGCGTAGAATACAACATCACGCAGGACCGCATACGCGAGTTTTGCCTTGGGCAGTACATATGGACTGCGTGGGACTATATAGGCGAACCGACGCCCTATTGGACAAAAAACTCTTACTTCGGGCAGATCGACACCGCAGGCTTTGAAAAGGACAGCTATTACGCTTATAAGGCGGAATGGGCGGGAAAGGATGCGCAGCCGTTTGTGCACCTGTTCCCGTACTGGGACTTCAACGAGGGTCAGCTCATAGACATATTCATATACTCAAACTGCGCAAAGACCGAGCTGATTGTCAACGGCAGGTCTATGGGCGTGCATGTGCATGACCACACCGGCGGCGCAGAGCTGTCCGGCAGGTGGCAGGCGGAGTACCACAAGGGATACATACAGGCTGTGGGATATGATGAAAACGGCAAGGAGCTTTGCAGGCAGACCCGCCGCTCGTTCGGCGATGCCGCAAAAATATCGCTGACGCCGGACAAATGCGAGCTGAGGGCGGACGGGTCAGACCTTGTCTTTGTGGAGGTATGCATGCTCGACAGCGACGGAAATATCGTGGAAAACGACCGCTCAAGGGTGAATATATCGGTCAGCGGCGCGGGAAGGCTTGTCGGCGTTGACAACGGCGACTCCACAGATTACGGACAGTATCACGAGAGCCAAAGAAAGCTGTTCGGCGGCAGGCTTATGGCGATAGTAGCCGCAAAGGACTGCGAGGGCGACGTTTACGTCAGGGCGTCGTCGGAGGGGCTTAGAGACTGCGAGATAAAGCTGAGGGCTGTGCATGCGGAGCTTGAGAGCGGCGTGTGCCACAGCTTTGAAAACACCCCGACGTGCCCGCTTGTCAGGGAGGTGCCGGCAAGAAAGATAGAGCTGTCCGTATCTGAAAGGCGCCTGACGCCAAAGTCGCGCGAATGTGTGATAAAAGCCGAGATACTGCCCGCAAATTCGACCTACACCCTTGATGACGTGGGATTTAAGGCTGTGACCGATTCCGGAGTGGAGACGCCGGCGGCAAAGATAGTGAGAAACGAAAAAGAGGGCAAAATCACTCTTGTGCCGGTTGCGGACGGGCAGTACCGCCTGAGGGCGTACTGTAAAAACGGCACGGAGTGCGAGGAGGTAATATCGGAGCTTGAAATGTCAAACGAGGGGTTCGGGAAAGCGTGCTTTGACCCGTACAAGAAGCAGGTTTGCGCATCGCTTTACACGCGGGCAAGCAGCCACCTTCAAAACGTCTTTGAGGGCGGCGTGCAGACCCCGTCCGGCTGCGACAGCGTCATAGAGTTTGACAATGTCGAGTTCGGCGCCGCAGGCTCGGACGAGATAACTGTCGGGCTGTATTTAAACAGCGCCGAAAAAATCCCCTTTGAAATAGAGGACGACAGCGGCTTCGCGGAGAGCTTTGTTTTCGACCTCCCGCCGTGGTGGAACCACTATCAGTACAAGACGTATAAGCTTAAAAGAAAGCTCACCGGCAGAAGAAATCTGCGGTTTGTCTTTCACATGCGAGTGGCGTTTCAGGGCTTTGAGTTTGCGCGCGGCACGAACCTTAACGAGCCGATACCTGCGACGAAAAACAGCCGCATATACGGCGACAGCTTTCTTGTGTGCCCCGACGGCATAAAAAACATCGGCAACAACGTCACGATAGAGTTTGACGGGCTTGAGTTCGGCGAAAAGGGCGCAGACGAGGTCATAATATGCGGAATGACCAGAAACGAAAACGACACCCTGCACTTAAAGTTTTCTGACGGCGAGTCGGTGCAAAGCGCAACAGTCGAGTTTTCGGGCAGCATGCAGCCCGAGGCGAAAAGATTTAAACTTCCGCACGTGAGCGGCAAGAAGGATTTAAGCCTTATATTCCTGCCCGGATGCGACTTCGATTTGTACAGCATAGAATTTATCTGATGAAATATTTGAGCATAAACTTGCATTGGCGGGGCATTTGGGGTAAAATAAAAAAGATATAATGAATAAATGCTATAAATGCGGAGGGAAATATGCTACTTATCGAAGAGCTCAGCCAAAAATTATCCGAATACAGACCAAAGCTCAAAGAGCTTCATTCTGTTTTGAACATAGAGGCTGCAAAAGAGGAAATAGAGCAGCTTCACAATAAGGCGGCAGAGCCGGGATTTTGGGACGACATAGACAAGTCTCAAAAAGTGCTTCAAAAGACCAAGTCCTTAGAGACTGCCGTCGAGAACGACAGAAAGCTTTGCGCTCAGGCGGACGACATAGAAACCATGATAGAGATGTACGGCGAGGAAAACGACCAGCAGCTGCTTGAGGAAATAAAGACCGAGGTGGAGGACTTTTGCGAGAAGATAGATAAGCTCACAATATCCACCCTGCTCACCGGCGAGTACGACCACTCAAACGCAATCTTAAACTTCCACGCCGGAGCGGGCGGAACCGAGGCTCAGGACTGGACGCAGATGCTTTTGAGAATGTATATCCATTGGGGCGAGCAGCACGGCTATAAGGTCTCGGTCATGGATGTGCTCGACGGAACGGATGCCGGAATAAAGAGCGCATCTGTCATCGTCGAGGGCGAAAACGCCTACGGATACTTAAAGAGCGAGGCGGGAGTGCACAGACTTGTGAGAATTTCTCCGTTTGATGCGTCTGGCTCAAGACACACGTCCTTCTCTGCGCTCGAGGTCACTCCGGTAATAGAGGAGGATCTGAGCGTGCACATAAAGCCGGAGGATCTTAAAATAGATACCTACCGCGCGAGCGGAGCGGGCGGACAGCACATAAACAAAACCTCATCCGCGGTGAGAATCACACACATACCCACCGGAATCGTGTGCGCATGCCAGACCCAAAGAAGCCAGGTTCAAAACAAGGACTACGCCATGAAGATGCTCATATCAAAGCTCGTTGAAATAAAGGAGCGCGAGCACCTTGCAAAGATAGAGGACATAAAGGGCGTGCAGAAGGAAATAGCGTGGGGTTCGCAGATACGCTCCTATGTTTTCATGCCCTACACCCTTGTAAAGGATCACCGCACGGGCTATGAAAACTCAAATGTTCAGGCTGTCATGGACGGCGACCTCGACGGGTTCATCAACGCCTATTTAAAGGCTTTGTCAAACGGAACGCTTGAAAAACAGTGATCGGCACTGAAAAAAGCGCGGGAGCTATCCTGCGCTTTTTTGCTTGACGGCCGTGACGGCGTTCAGCGCGTGCCTTGACGGCAGGCGAGGGAACACATGCAGCCTTTTCATCGGCTGCCCGAAAAGAAAATGCCTGAGCGTGTCGTCAAGGTATATTGCGGGCAGGGACAGCGCAAGCCATAGCACGGAAAAGGGCAGGCATATCTGACCCAAAAGGTTCAGAGGAAGCTGCGAGTAGTCCCACACGTTTAACCCGAGCGCCATGTTTATAAACAGCCCCGAGCACAGCTCAACGGAGGTTATCAAAGCGGCGCATATCGGCATTTGGAGCATCAGGCACGGCTTGTACTCAAACTCGTCGAGCATGCCTATGACCAAAAAGCACAGCCCGCCCACAAAGAACATCGATATGTGCGTAGACCCGCGCCACGCGGTTTCAATCAGACCGTATGACATGCCTCCTGCGCAGTAAAGCGCAAATCCCCTTAAAAAACGCATAAAATGCGCTGACGGTTTTGCTGACATCAGACCCTCTCCTTTTTCCGGCGTATTTTTATGTATTATTATCAGCAGACAAAAAAATAATACATGTAAGATGGCGGCTGTTAAGGCGCGTTCGCACAAGATGGCTATTGACAGAGCAAAAAAGCTATGATATCATGACATTTAACAGGTAAAAAGGCGTTGACGAAGAGAAAACACGGATGATGGCATTTTCAGAGAAACGGCAGTTGGTGGAAAGCCGTGTGCCGGTCTGCGTTTTGTAGCTTCACAGCCGGCGGGAGGAAAGATCAGTTGAGTAGAACCCGCTCGTTTGCGCTCGTTACGCGCGTCAAGTGGTGATGATTCACAAGTTGAGTGGTACCGCGGGTGTTGTCGTGTCAAAACGATTCTCGTCTCAAAGCTAAAGCTTTTGCGCTTTGCTTTGGGGCTTTTTTGTTTTCGGCAATATGTTTTCGGCGGATGCGCAAGCCGCGCGGCAGAATCGTCACCGGAAAGGAAAGGTAGATAATGAGAAAAGAACTCGGAAAGCTTTATGAGCCAAAGGAAGTAGAGGATAAAATCTATAAATACTGGCTCGACAACGACTGCTTTAAGGCGGAACCCGATCCCGACAAAAAGCCGTATACAATAGTGATACCCCCGCCGAATATAACGGGACAGCTGCACATGGGCCATGCGCTCGACAACACTTTGCAGGATATCCTGATAAGATACAAGAGAATGTCCGGCTACTGCACGCTGTGGGTTCCCGGAACCGACCACGCATCAATCGCCACCGAGGCAAAGATAGTCGAGTCCATGCGCAAAGAAGGCATAACAAAAGAGGACATAGGCAGAGAGGGATTTTTAAAGCGCGCGTGGGAGTGGAAGGAAAAATACGGCGGCAGGATAATAGAGCAGCTTAAAAAGCTCGGCTCCTCCTGCGACTGGTCCCGTGAGCGATTCACCCTCGATGAGGGCTGCTCAAAGGCCGTAAAAGAGGTATTTGTAAGATACTACGAAAAGGGACTTATCTACAGAGGCGAGAGGATAATCAACTGGTGCCCGCATTGCCGCACGTCCATTTCAAACGCCGAGGTTGAGTATGAAGATCAGGCGGGACACTTCTGGCACCTCAGATACCCGCTCACCGACGGCACGGGATGGCTGGAGCTTGCAACCACCCGTCCCGAAACGCTCTTAGGCGATACCGCCGTAGCCGTAAACCCCAAGGACGAAAGATATAAGCAGTATGTCGGAAAGACGGTCACGCTGCCCCTTGTGGGACGTGAGATACCGGTTGTTGCAGACCCGTATGTTGATATGGAGTTCGGAACCGGCGTCGTGAAGATAACGCCTGCGCACGACCCCAACGACTTTGAAGTCGGCGTCCGCCACAACCTGCCCGTCATAAACGTGATGACAGACGACGCCAAGATAACAGACGACTACCCTAAGTATGCGGGAATGGATCGCTTTGAGGCGAGAGCCGCCATAGTTGCCGACCTTGAGGCGGGAGGATATCTTGTGAGGGTAGAGGATCACGAGCACAACGTCGGCACATGCTACCGCTGCGGAACAACCATAGAGCCGAGAGTGTCGCTCCAGTGGTTTGTCAAGATGGCTGACCTTGCTAAGCCCGCTATAGAGGCGGTGAGGTCTAAGGACATAAAGTTTGTTCCGGAGAGGTTTGAAAAGAACTATTTCAACTGGATGGAGGACATACGCGACTGGTGCATATCCCGCCAGCTGTGGTGGGGACACAGAATACCCGCGTTTTACTGCGACGACTGCGGCGAGATGGTCGTCACCAAGGACGAGCACCCGCTTTGCCCCAAGTGCCATAAGCCCATGCGCCAGGATCCCGACACCCTCGACACATGGTTCAGCTCTGCTCTTTGGCCGTTCTCAACGCTCGGCTGGCCGGACAAGACAGCGGATCTTGAGTATTTCTACCCCACTTCAACCCTTGTCACCGGCTACGACATAATCACGTTCTGGGTTTCGAGAATGATAGTTGCGGGCATGGAGTTTATGAAGGAAAAGCCGTTTGACACCGTGCTCATCCACGGACTTGTCAGGGACTCGCAGGGCAGAAAGATGTCAAAGTCTTTGGGCAACGGAATAGACCCGCTTGAGATAATAGACAGCTACGGCGCGGATGCGCTCAGGTTCATGCTTGCATCCGGAAACTCTCCCGGAAACGACATGAGATATTCCGACGAGAAGGTAAAGGCGTCGAGAAACTTTGCAAATAAGCTTTGGAACGCAACAAGGTTTGTCATGATGAACCTTCCGGAGGATATGGAGATAACCGCACAGCTTCCCGAAACGCTCGAGCTTGAGGACAAGTGGCTTGTGTCAAAGCTCAACACCCTTGCAAAAGAGGTAAACGAAAACCTTGAAAAGTTTGAGCTGGGCGTTGCGGTGTCAAAGCTTTATGATTTCATCTGGGATATATACTGCGACTGGTATATAGAGCTTACAAAGCCGCGCATAAATGCGGGCGGAAAGACCGCAGAAAGCGCACAAATGGTGCTTGTCTGGGCGATAGTGAGAATACTTAAGCTTTTGCACCCCTTCATGCCTTTCATAACGGAGGAAATATGGCAGGCGCTCAAGGGCGGAACGCCGCTCATGCTTGAGAAGTTCCCCACTTATGAGGACGAGCTTTGCTACAGCGCGGAAGAAGCGGACTTTGAAAAGATAATCACCGCTATAAAGGGCATAAGAAACCGCCGCGCGGAGATGAACGTGCCGCCGTCAAAGAAAGCTGAGCTGTTTATAGAAACCGCTCAGCCCGAGGTTTACGAAAAGGGAATAATGTTCTTTGAAAGACTCGGCTACGCATCAAGCGTGAAGATATCTGATAAGGTTGAACTGCCGGACGCCGTGACGATAGTCACCGACAGCGCAAGACTGTTTATCCCGCTCAGCGAAATAATAGACCGCGATAAGGAGCTTGCAAGGCTCAGCAAGGAAAAAGCCTCCGTGCTCAAGGATATCGAGATAATTTCAAAGAAGCTCGGCAACGAAGGATTTATGGCAAAGGCGCCCGCAAACGTCATCGAATCCGAAAAGGACAAGATGGAAAAGGCGCAGAGAAAGCTTGAAAAGATCGAGCAGTCTATAGCCGCCATGAAGTGATGTGAGGATATAAATATGGATACAACCGTCAACACAAGGTTTTCAAGAAAGCACCCGCTCATCAGCAGCATAGGCGTGATACTTGTATTTATACTTGCCTTGAATATACCGTCGTTCTTGCTCATGCAGTTCGGGCCGTCGTTCTTTTTGACAAACGGCGAGTTTGTGTTCCAGGGCACGGTCGAAGCTGTGGGCGCGCTCGTCGCAATAGGCATGGTATTCGCCTTGAAGTTGGGATATATATGGAAAGAAAAAGGGACAGACATGTTTTCCGGTTTTGTCTCGGCAGGATACTTTATAATTATTTCACTTGTCTCATTGGTGCTGACAGTTTCATCGCTGCTGTCCGGACCGCAGATAATTCCCTTAGCGCCCAAATGGAAGGTAGTTGTGTTTGCCGTGACGGTGCTGCTCATAGGATTCACCGAGGAAGTGTTTTTCCGCGGCATAATATCCAACCTGTTCTATGAAAAGCACGCAAAAGACTCCGCCGGCGTGTGGACGGCCACTATTTACTCCGGCTTTGTGTTCGGACTCATGCACCTGACAAACCTTGCAGGCTCAAATCCCATAGGAGTGCTTGTGCAGGTTTTCAACGCATGCATGATGGGAATGGCGCTCACGGCGGTGTATTACCGCTGCCGCAATATATGGGCGCTCGTGATGGTTCATGCACTTGTCAACTTCTGCGGGGCGTTTGCCGCGGGAATTTTGGAGGGCGGATCCCTGTCCGATACCATAAGCTCCTACAACCTGTGGCAGCTTTTGAGCGCGCTCCCTTATATAGCGATCACGTTTGTTCTGCTCAGACCCTCAAAGATGAAGAAAATCATCGAGCGGCAAAACCTGGAATATGTCGTTGACGAGACCGGCAGCTCCGTTTCCTCAAAAAGCTCGAAAAAAAGCGCGGTTGTCAGCAGCATACTTGCGGTCGTCATATCGCTTGTGATAATTGTGAGCGCTATTGTGTTGTATGCCGTCACCGTGATCACGAGCTTTTCAGTCTTCGGCAGATGGGACGGAAGAGAGAAGTTCAGCAGCGTAAGCGAGACGTTTACCGTCGATAAGGCGGATAACTACGATATCGTGATGCGAAACATCTTTCAAAGCTCCGATTGCAGCACGGTGCTGACTCTGTACGAGAACGACGTCGATGTGTTCAGATGCACCATGGATGGCAATGTTCAGTACTGCGTCATATATCCGTTTGAGGAGGGCAGCGAGTATAGATTTGCGGTGGATTATGTTAGCGATGCTGACACTGTGCCGAAACAAGGCAGCCTATACTACGTCAGCATCAAATTGATGGATTTGGACAAGTACGAATAGCGTACAAAATAAAAAAGGGAGGACTGCGGTCCTCCTTTTTGTTTTTAAAAATAGTCCTTTGTCTTTTGTCTTAAACAGCGCCGCCCGCCTGCAAGCCGGCTTGCCGGATAAAATGTTTTACGCAGGTTTAACCCGCAGCGGATAGACGTTTTGTGCCGCGTATTGTATCATTAAATAAGATATATGTATTTGCCGTTTTACGGAATGCGCCTGTAAAAACCGCTTAAATGAGGAGCGCAGACTATGAAAGTTATTATACACGACCTTGGCGCAAAGATTAGCGGGCGGATGCTGCCGAGCTGTAAGGAGTGAGTCTGATGCAGAAAAAACGAATCGTTCGGTTTGGAAAATGGCTGGTTAAGGTCGCAGCGTCCTATGCGGCGTTTATTGTCATCGGCATGCTGCTTTCCCTCGTTCCTGCGGGCAGGCTTGGGCTGCCGGAAGAGCAGTTTTTCAACTTTCGGATGTTTTTTATGCTGCTCGGTCCGATCTATCTGACCTTGATTGTAAAAATCATATTGACCATTATTGCGGCGGCAAAACGCCGCTCGAAAGACGTTTCCGAAAAAGCTCACGGCGCTTTGTTCATCGTCACGGGTTTTCTGCTGCTTGCGAACCTTCTCGGCGCCGATACAATTTCGGATTTTGCGGACGGGTATATTCATGGCAAGGGCATGCGCGTCCTGGAGGAAAGCAAACGCTATTCCCTGAAAGGCAAGCGGTTTTTAAACGTCTTTGTGCCGGTTTGCTTTTATCTGCTGATGCTTGAGCTGCTGACGCTCATTGTTTGCATCGTCGTCTTTGCCCCTCTGTCACAGCCCGCAAGCTACGGATTTATTTTTGCCATTGCCCTGACCGGCATGCTTTTGCTGATCGTACCTCTGATACTTTTGCTGATATCGGGCTATCAGGGAGACAGGCATGCACACGAGAAAAAGCGCGCGCAAAAAAAGCAGGAGGCCGAACTCTCGGGCGCCGTGGTGCTTGAGACCGATCCGGCTTTGAGAAAGCGCTATCTTGTGCTGCCGAAAGTCCTTGCCCTGCTGGTTTGCCCGGGGACGTTCATTGTATGCCTGGCAATCCTCGCCGCCACAAAGGACGCCCAGGCGCTGACGGCTGTTCGGCTGCTGCGTCAGCCGGTTTTAGCGGTGATGGCGGCGGCGATGCTTTCTTTCGTTCCCTTGCTGATGTATTGGATGAACTGCTCAGGGACTTCATTGGTGCAGCGGATTTATATTGCACAAGGGCAGCTGCACTATACCGGCTACAGCGGCAGCATGGAAGAACGCACGGAATTTGATTTTACTCTGCTTCAGCTTGAAAGCTGCCACGTCGGAAAAAGGTCTATACGCCTGCGGGGACAGTTTGACAATAAGGCCACAAAAACACTATATATTCCACGCACCTTTCCGCCTGAGCAGGAACATATCCTGATGGAATTTTTGCGTGGTGAAACAAAGAAAACAGGCTGACTTTGTCGCTGCCGGACGTCAAAATCACAGCGTGACACGAGGCGGCTTGCTTTCAAGGAGGGAGGTGAACCTTGTGTACAAAACAGTGGTAATTAAGTATTCGCCCAAGGCAAAAGAAATGGCGCTTAAAGTAGAAGAAACAGCCAATGAAATGGAGAAAGAGGGATTTGAGCTGGTTTCTTGTTCAATCATGCCCTCGTCAAAAGGCATCCTGATTTTCAAAAAGATCAGGGATGACGAGGTCTCCGAGTAGCACCCCGAAAATAAGTGCATCATGCCCGACAATCCCCGCCGGTGTTTTGCGGGGAGACGGTCGGGCATTATTTTTTCAGCCGACCCTTCAACTTAAAATAGCGATAGCCGAAGGACACAACCGCCCAAGCATAAGCCGCCAAAAGAATCAAAAACAGCACCAAAAGGACAGGGGCATCCGAATCCTCGCTGTGAAACTGATCGAGCAGGTTTGGCAGGATCAGCAATATAAGAATGATGAATATCGGCAGATACCTGCCCGCAAACACCCTGCGCATCATGTCAAGCCTTGATTCGTCGTCGCAGAAGATTTTCTCCTCGCCCTGCATCTGAGAAACCGGCTTGCGGAAATAGCTGTATCCGCCAAAATCCTGAACGTACTCCCATCCGCAGTCTCGGAACATCTGGACGTACTCGTCCTTGTGCTCCAGCCCCTCTTCGTTGTAGTCCAGCTGATAAACCACGTCCTCGGGCGCACACCGCTCAAAATGATAAATTCCCGGCAGGTTCACCTTTTTAAACTTCCATCCCTCGCTGTGGCGCTTTTGAAGATACCGCTCTTCTTTTTCCCAGTCCGCGATTGTAAAGACACGCAATTCAGTTTTTTTCGTTTTCATTTCGGCGCACCTCCATCATGTTGTGGTATAGTCTTTCGATCCGTTTCATCTCCAGATCCAGCACCTCGCGGCCCAGGTCTGTGATGCAATAGATTTTTCGTTTTTCTTCCTCCCGCACAAACCGGATTAGTCCATCCTTTTCCATCTTGGACAGGCTGCCGTACATTGTCCCGGGGCTGATGCGTATTTCCCCGTCGGTAAGCTCCTCCACCTTGCGGATGACATTATAGCCGTGGGATTCTTCCCGAAAGCACAGCAGGATGTAAAAACCCGTCTCCGTCATCGGGACATATACTTTCAGAATATGGGCGTCCACTTAATCTGCTCCTTTCCTGATGCTCTTAGTACGATATATCGTACTGCTATATACAGTATAGCACTGCGATATAACATTGTCAACTAAAATCTGCGTAAAGGAGCAAAGAAAAAACCGCAGCATACTTAAACCGCGGTTTCCGTCTCCCGAGCTGTTTTCCGCCGTTGCAAAAAAACAAGGCGGACAGATTAAAGCTCTGCCCGCCGGTGTTGCCGGTAAATCGATATATATCCTTGCCGCAAGGCCGGATAAAATGTTTTTTCATTTCAACTAAAGCCGCTTTGCTTTGCCCCAAGCCCCGTTTGTCTTTAAAGTTTGCTGCGAAGATACAAAAGGAGCTTTTTTTCACGCCTTGACACCTGAACCTGCGTCAGACCCAGAGCATCGGCGGTCGCCTGCTGAGTCATGCCGCGGAAAAACCTGCACGCTATCAGCGCCCTGTCCTGCTCATCAAGCTGCGCGAGCACCTGCTTTATGGCGAGCGAGTCGGTTATTTTTACGTCCGGAGCGTCTACGGGGAGGTCTATCTGCGGAGCGTCGGGGTCGTCGGCGGAGGACGGAGTAAGGCTGAGGGTGGGCTTGCACACTCCGAGCGCATCTATCACGTCAAGCTTGTCAAGTCCCGAAAGCCTGCACAGCTCATCGACAGACGCCGGATATCCGTTTTCCCGCTCAAACTTTTCAGACAGCCGTGAAAGAGTGAGCGCGCGCTCCTTTATCAGCCTTGAAACCTTTACCGAACCGCCGTCTCGAAAAAGGCGCCGTATTTCGCCGAGTATCACCGGCACGGCGTAAGTCGAAAACCGCACGCCGCGCGTGGGATCGAACGCCTTTACCGCCTTGACCAGCCCCACGCATCCCGCGCTGTACAGCTCCTCGTACTCTATGCCTTTGCCGGTAAATCTGCCGGCGCACAGCCTCACAAGTCCCAAATTGTTTTCTACGGTTATTTCGTTTGAATCGCGATAGGTTTCGTTTTTTGTGAACATGGCTCATCCCCGATTGCGCAGAATCTCACTGCGATAGTTTGGTCCTGAGCTTTTTTGTGAGCACAACGGTTGTCCCGCGTCCCGGCTTGCTTGAAACCCTGACCCCGTCGCAAAAGCTCTCCATGACCGAAAAACCAAGGCCGGAGCGCTCCTCTTCGGGGCGTGTGGTGTAAAGAGGCTCCATGGCTTTTGCCACGTCCTCTATGCCGCAGCCTCTGTCCTTGATTTTTATGTATATCAGCCCGTCCGAAAACGCCCTCACGCAAAGCTCTATCTCTCCCGCCGAATCCGCGTATGCGTGAACTATGCAGTTTGTCACCGCCTCACTGACCGCGGTCTTTATGTCGTTTAACTCGTCGAGCCTCGGGTCATACAGCCCGACAAATCCGCTTACAACCGAGCGGGCAAGCTTTTCGTTTATCGACAGGGAAGGGAACTTCAGCTTGATCTCATTTATCGGTCGCTTCAGCATTGCACTTTTCCTCCTTATTGGTCTCGTTTCCGGCTATGCATGCGAGCTTGTCCATTCCCGCAAGCAACATCACCTTTTCTATATAGTCGGGCATGTTCACAAGCTCCACGCTGCCGCCTATGAGCTTCATGCTCTTGTACCTGCCCATGACAAGCCCCACGCCGGAGCTGTCCATAAAGCTCACGCCCGAAAAATCAAGCCGCAGAACCTTAGGGTGCCTGTCGTTTATCGCCGTGTCAATGTCCATGCGCAGCCAGCCGGCGCTGTGGTGGTCAATTTCACCCGTTATCCTCGCCGTCAGCACGCCGCCCTCCTGCACGCTCATGTAAACAGCCATGCGCAGTCCTCCTTTGTATCTATCATTTTTAATAAATTTTAGGACGCATACCCTGCGAAAAATGTTGAAATGATAAATTAAAAAAATTTTTTTAAAAAGGTATTGACAAAGATAAAAAAATGGGTATACTATATCTTAGCACTCGGGAACAAAGAGTGCTAACACTTTCAGCCTTCAATTGCCAAGGCGATGTCGGGAGGGACTAAAGTGGATGACCGAAAGCTCAAAGTTCTTGCTGCTGTTGTTGACGAGTATATACGCACGGGAGAACCCGTAGGTTCAAAGGCAATAATGAGTTATATAAGGGCGTCGAGCGCAACAATACGCAATGAGATGGCAGAGCTTGAAAAGCAGGGATATCTGGAGCAGCCCCACACTTCTGCCGGAAGAGTTCCGACGTATGCAGGGTACAGGTTGTACGTTGACAGGTTAATGCGCACTGATCCGCTTTCCGACGAGGAAAAGCACAGGTTAGACGGCGTATTCAGTGCGGACGAATATTCCGAGGAGCGGCTTGTAAAGTCTGCTTCCAACGCCTTAGCGCAGATAACGAGCTGTGCGGCGTTTGTGTCGAGCGAAAACCCCAAGTTTTCAGTTATATCAAAGGTAGAGGTAATACCGACTGGAAAGAGACTTTACGTTCTTTTGATGATAACGTCGTCGGGAAAGATAAAAAACCGCACCTGCAGACTGGAGCTGGATCTGACGAATGAGCAGCTCGAGTACTTCACGAACTTTGTAAAGCAGAATCTCGAAGGCGTGCCGCTCGATGTATTGAGCGATGAAATGCTTCAAAAGATTGAAACCGCGATGGGAACCTATCTTGTCGTGATGTCTCCGCTCGTTAAGGGCATATTTGATATGTCAAAGGAAATAACGGAGCGTGAGGTGGATGTGAGCGGCGCTAAGAACCTTCTTGAGTGCAAGGACATAGACAACCACGAGCTGATGAGCTTTATGGACAACAGCGACGAGCTGACAAAGCTTGTAGACGACAGCTTCAGCGGCATACATGTTCTTTTCTCACAGGAGGATGAAAACTTTGTAATAGGCAATTCAAGTATCGTAAGCTCTAACTTCTTTAAGGACGGCAAGGTTGCCGGACATTTGGGAGTTATAGGCCCGATGAGAATAGATTATAAAAAGATAATTCCGTACATCGAATATCTGACCGGAAAGATCACGGAGATACTTTCCGACGATGAAAATGCGAAATCGGCGGATGAGAGCCAAAGTCAAAGCGGCAGCGATGACAGCGGCGAAATTGTGTTTGAAGACGGTGAGGGTGATAATAGATGAAAAACGACGATAAAAAGACTTTAGATCAAAATGAGTCAAACAAGCCGGATGAGTCGGAAAAGCCGCAAAGCGAGTCGGCACCCGACAAGGATACGGCAGAGGAAAAAGACGAGCTTACCCTGCTAAAGGAGGAGAATGAGGCGATAATAAAGGAGCTTGATGAGTACAAGGATAAGTACCTCAGGCTTTTGGCGGAGTATGACAACTACCGCAAGCGAGCCGCCAAGGAAAAGGCGGAGATTTATCCCGAAGCCACCGCAAGGACGATAGAAGCGTTTTTGCCGCTGGCAGATAATTTTGAACGCGCCGCCGCAGTTGAGACGTCAGACGAAAAGTTCAAGTCGGGAATAATGATGATTTACTCTCAGCTTGTAGAAGTACTTAAAACTCTCGACGTTGAGACGATAGACCGCGTGGGCGAAGAGTTTGACCCCAACCTTGAAAATGCCGTGAGCACTGTCACGGATGAAAAGCTCGGGCAAAACGTAGTGGCTCAGGTTTATCAAAAGGGCTACAAGCGCGGCGACAAGATAATAAGACACGCTATGGTGTCGGTTGCAAACTGCGGATAAAAACGCATATGCAGCAGCGCACACCTGCGCACCAAATAAAAATACATCAAATTTAAATATATATTCAGCCAAAAAGGCAAGCTAAAAAGGAGAGATTTATTTATGTCAAAGATTATAGGTATAGACCTTGGTACAACTAATTCCTGCGTAGCCGTTATGGAAGGCGGCGAGGCTGTAGTAATCCCCAACAGCGAGGGCGCAAGAACAACACCTTCTGTTGTGGGCATTTCAAAGAACGGCGACAGACTTGTGGGTCAGGTCGCAAAAAGACAGGCGGTTGTAAATTATGAGAACACCGTGCTTTCAATCAAGCGTCACATGGGTTCGGACTACAAAGTAACCCTCGGCGGCAAGACATATACGCCTCAGGAGATATCGGCAATGATTCTTCAGAAGCTCAAGATCGATGCGGAGGCATACCTCGGCGAGAAGGTCACAGAGGCTGTAATCACTGTTCCCGCATACTTCACCGATGCTCAGCGTCAGGCTACAAAGGATGCCGGACAGATAGCAGGCCTTAACGTAAGACGTATCATCAACGAGCCTACAGCTGCTGCGCTTTCTTACGGAATAGATAAGGAAGAGGAGCAAAAGGTAATGGTTTACGACCTGGGCGGCGGAACGTTCGATGTGTCCATCATAGAGATGGGCGACGGCGTTACCGAGGTTCTCGCCACGGCGGGCAACAACCACCTCGGCGGAGATGACTTCGACCAGAGAATAATCGACCTCTTGGTTTCCGAGTTCAAGAAGAACGAGGGCATAGACCTTTCAAAGGATAAGATGGCTATGCAGAGATTGAAGGAGGCTGCCGAGAAGGCTAAGATAGAGCTTTCAAACGTCACCTCTTCAAACATCAACCTGCCGTTCATCACTGCGGATGCAACAGGTCCTAAGCACCTTGATTACACCCTTACAAGAGCTAAGTTCAACGAGATCACCGCAGACCTTGTAGAGGCCACCGTAGGCCCCGTAAAGCAGGCGCTTGCAGACAGCGGACTTTCAACATCCGATATCAACAAGGTTCTTATGGTCGGCGGTTCTTCGAGAATCCCCGCTGTAATAGACGAGGTCAGAAAGATCACCGGCAAGGAGCCGTTCAAGGGCATCAACCCCGATGAATGCGTTGCTTTGGGCGCTGCATATCAGGGCGGAGTTCTTGCGGGAGACGTAAAGGAAGGACTTTTGCTGCTCGATGTTACACCGCTTTCACTCGGACTTGAGACCATGGGCGGCATATGCACAAAGATCATCGAAAGAAATACCACCATCCCCACTAAGAAGACCCAGATATTCTCCACCGCAACAGACAACCAGTCCGCGGTTGATATAAACATACTCCAGGGCGAAAGAGAGTTCGCAAAGGACAACAAGCAGCTCGGTATGTTCCGTCTTGACGGAATAGCTCCCGCTCCCAGAGGAGTTCCGCAGATCGAGGTAACCTTCGATATAGATGCTAACGGTATCGTCCATGTTTCCGCAAAGGATCTCGGAACCGGCAAGCAGCAGGATATCACAATCACATCTTCCACCAACATGTCCAAGGAGGATATAGACAAGGCCGTTAAGGAGGCCGAGGCATACGCTGCCGAGGACAAGAAGAAGAGGGAGGACGTAGACACAAGGAACCAGGCTGACCAGATGGTATTCCAGACCAAGAAGACGCTTGCCGACTTCGGCGACAAGGTTTCCGCAAGCGACAAGTCTGACTGCGAGGCTAAAATATCCGCTCTTGAGGAAGCCCTCAAGGGTACCGATATCGAAGCTATCAAGTCAAAGGAGAAGGAGCTTGAGTCCTCTATTCAGGCTATTGCGACAAAGGTATATCAGCAGGCGGCTCAGCAGCAGCAAAATAACGCGGGCGCAGCCGGCGGCGCAAACGGCTCAACCGGTTCAAACGGCGGCGATGATACTGTTGTCGATGCCGAGTTCACCGATGCGAACTAATAACTGACAACTTGTTTTATGCCAATCTGTTCGCCCTCAAAAGGGACGGACAGATTGGTTATTAAATGTTACGATGGAGTAGATTATGGCAGACAAAAGAGATTATTATGAGGTCCTGGGCGTAAGCAAGACCGCAACAGATGACGAGCTGAAGCATGCTTACCGCACCCTTGCCAAGAAATATCACCCCGACCTTCACCCCGACGACAAGGAGGCGGAGGCAAAGTTCAAAGAGGTGAACGAGGCGTATGAGGTGCTGTCCGACAAGGAAAAGCGCCGCAAATATGACCAGTTCGGATTCGCGGGCGTAGACCCGACATACGGAGCGGGCGCGGGCGCAGGTGCGGGCGGCGGAACGTACAGCTCAACCGGCGGCGGATTCGGCGGATTCGGCGGATTCGGGGACGTCGGAGATATATTTGAGAGCTTCTTCGGCGGATTCGGCAGCTCGCAAAGGACTAACCCCAACGCACCCAGAAAGGGTCAGGACATAAGAGCGAACCTCACCATAAGCTTTATGGAGGCGTGCAAGGGCACCAAAAAGCATGTTAAAATAACCAGAAACGACGTCTGCCCCGACTGCCACGGCACTGGAGCTAAAGGCGGAACAAGCGCCGAGACATGCCCCGACTGCCACGGCACAGGAACGGTAAGAGTGAACCAGCGCACGGCGTTCGGCATGTTCCAGACGACAAAGCCCTGCGACCGTTGCGGCGGACGCGGAAGGATAATAAAGAACGTTTGCCCCACCTGCTCCGGACAGGGCATGGTAAGAAGCTCGTTTAACCGCGAGGTAGAAATACCTGCCGGCATAAACGACGGACAGACACTCAAGGTTTCCGGCGCAGGCAACTGCGGCGTAAACGGCGGCGGATACGGCGACTTAAACATAAGGATCACCGTGACCGCGGACGACTTCTTCGAGCGTGACGGCTTTGACGTGTACACCGAAATACCGATTTCTTACCTTCAGGCTGCGCTCGGCGACGAGATAACCGTTCCCACAATCGACGGCAACGTAAAGTATACCGTCCCCGCCGGAACGCAGACCGGAACAGTGTTCAGACTGCGCGGCAAGGGCATAAAGAGGCTCTACAGAAACGACCGCGGCGACCAGTACGTGACGGTCAAGGTGGAGGTGCCCAAAAACCTTTCAAAGAAACAAGCAGACCTTCTCAGGGCATTCGACAGCTCGCTTGAGGAAAAGAACCTCGCCTCAAAGAAAAGCTTCTTTGAAAAGATGAGAGATTACTGGAATAGTTGATAGATGTTAAACGCTCTGCGGCAGCTGCCGCGGGGCGTTTTTGCGTTAAAGGTGAATTAAACCCGCAATTGCGATTGACAAATATAAATTCCGCTGATATAATTTCACTTGATTACGTTCTGATACGCTGCGGCGCGCGTGATGCAAAAAATAATTGAAACTCTATTCAGTAAGGATGGTATGCTATGCCTAAGAATCTTGGAAAAACTCCGCCTATGGGCTGGAACACTTGGAACACATTCACCGACGCAATAAACGAAGAGCTTATAATGCAGTCTGCCGACGTAATGGTAGAGTCGGGACTCAAGGACTGCGGATATCAGTACGTTGTAATAGACGACTGCTGGAGCCTCAAGGAGCGCGACAAGAACGGAAAACTCGTCCCCGACCCCGCCAAGTTCCCTCACGGAATGAAGGCTGTTGCAGATTACGTTCACTCCAGGGGCTTAAAGTTCGGCATGTACTCCTGCAACGGCACGCATACCTGCGCCGGATACCCCGCATCGTTTGAGCATGAGTTCACCGACGCTAAGACGTTTGCAAAGTGGGGAGTGGACTTCCTCAAGTACGATAACTGCTACAAGCCCGACACCGTTCCCGGAGAGATTTTGTATAAGAGAATGGCTATGGCGTTGAGAAACTGCGGCAGAGATATACTCTTTTCCGCGTGCAACTGGGGTGCAGACGGCGTCCACAACTGGATAAGAGAGTCCGGCGCTCAGATGTACCGCTCCACCGGCGACATTCAGGACACCTGGAACTCCATAGTAAACCTCGCCAAGTCTCAGTTCGGCAAGCAGAGCCAGCAGGGCGTTTACTGCTGGAACGATATAGACATGCTCGTCGTCGGAATGCACGGCGGTTCAAACAGCTCCTGGATAGGCGAGGGCGGAATGGGCTGCACCGACACCGAGTACAAGACCCACTTCTCCATGTGGGCAATCATGAACTCGCCGCTTATGATAGGCTGCGACATAAGAAACATGAGCGATGCTACTAAGAACATCCTGATGAACAAGGACGTAATAGCCGTAAATCAGGACCCCGAGGGAAGAGGCGCATACCTTCTCAACTCAAACGGCTGGGCAGGCGTAAACGTGAAGATACTCGTCAAGGCTTTGGAGAACGGCGACTACGCTATTTGCATGGTCAACTTCGGCGACCACAGAGGAATGGGAACCATTTGCTTCTGGGATATGGGTCTTCCCGCTGCATCCGGATACGGATTCGAGCTTTACGACTGCTGGGAGCATGAGGTCATAGGCAGATACTCCGAAAGATACTCCTGCGACATAGAGTCCCACGACTGCAAGTTCTTAAGAGCAAAGCTTGTCAAGATGTGATGTACAGCTGCGACAACAGCTATAGCGGCGACAACTGCAAAGTGTGCGGCAAGCCGCTCAGCTCTGACGAGCAGGCAATATACCGCAAGCTTGTCCTCAGATGCGCCGCCGAGTTTATGTGCATAGACTGCCTGGCGGAGTATCTCGGGGTGAGCGCAAAGTCGATAGAGGACTTGATACGCTACTACCGCGAAAGCGGAACATGCACCTTGTTCAGGTAAACAAACGCCTCCGAAACGTGTTTTCGGGGGCGTATTTTGCGGGCTTCGAGGCAGCAAAGGCGCGGCGGCTATTTTCATCTCGTTATCACAATTTAGTGTTGAATATATACACTGTCAATGCTATACTATACAATATCAAATATAATTTTTAGTGGAATATAAACAAAGGAGAAGTCATGCTCAAGTTAACTGACATAGTAAAAGACTATGAGGTAGGCAACGACGTCGTGCATGCGCTCAAGGGGATAAGTATTGAATTTCGTAAAAACGAGTTCGTGGCGATACTCGGACCGTCGGGATGCGGAAAGACCACCCTTTTGAACATTATCGGCGGACTCGATAAGTATACGTCGGGAGACCTTTCGATAAACGGAAAATCGACAAAACAGTTTAACGATGCCGACTGGGACAGCTACAGAAACCACTCCGTCGGATTCGTTTTTCAGTCGTATAACTTAATACCTCACCAGACGGTTCTGGCTAACGTGGAGCTTGCCCTGACGCTTTCCGGCGTGGGAAAAGCCGAGCGCAGAAAAAGAGCCATAGATGCACTAAACAAGGTCGGTCTCGGAGACCAGCTCAACAAAAAGCCCAACCAGATGTCCGGCGGACAGATGCAGCGTGTGGCAATAGCAAGAGCGCTTGTAAACGACCCAGAAATACTCATGGCGGATGAGCCTACGGGAGCGCTTGACTCCGCAACAAGCGTTCAGATTATGGACCTTTTGAAGGAAGTAGCCAAGGACAGGCTCGTAATAATGGTAACCCATAATCCGGAGCTTGCCGAAAAGTATGCCACAAGAATAGTGCGCTGCCTCGACGGCGAGGTGATAAGCGACTCCGACCCGTATGTGTACAACGCCGAGGTGGAGAAAAACGCCGAGAAAAAGATTTTGGGCAGAAAAAAGACCTCCATGTCCTTCTTCACAGCGCTTTCGCTTTCTTTAAACAACCTGATGACCAAAAAGGGCAGGACTATTCTCACGAGCTTTGCGGGAAGCATAGGCATTATAGGCATCGCGCTTATTTTGTCCGTGTCAACCGGAGTTCAGACGTATATAAACAGGGTTCAGGAGGATACTCTTTCATCCTACCCGATCACAATAAACGCGCAGGAAGTTGACCTGACAAGCATGCTGACCTCGCTCATGAGCGCAAACCAGGAAAACCAAAGCGAAACTCATGAGCTTGACGCGGTATATGAAAACAGGATAATGTCCGACCTGATGGACGCGCTGTCCAGAACGGAGACAAGGGAAAACAACCTTGAAAAGTTCAAGGAGTTCCTTGAAAACTCGGACGAAATCAAGGAGTATGCAAGCTCTATAGGATATGTGTATGACACCGATATGAACGTGTACGTCACGGACGCCGACGGAAACATAGTGAAGTCGGATGTCTTAGATCTCATATCAAGGCTTTATTCCGAGCTTGGCGTGACCGCATCCAGCTCGACGCTCTCAAGCTATATGCAGATGGATGCGTGGCAGGAGCTGCTTTCCGGCATGGACGGGGAGCTTATAAACCCGCTCATGAAAGAGCGGTACGAGGTTGTGAGCGGACGCTGGCCGGAAAACTATGACGAAGTTGTCGTGGCTGTCGATGAAAACAACGAGATAAGCGACGTCATGCTTTACGCGCTCGGCCTGAAGACAATGGATCAAATCCTTGACGATATGGACGCTGCGGCAAGCGGCGAGGGAGACACCATCGAGGAACAGTCGTGGAGCTATGACGACATATTGGGACTTGACTTCAGGATAATCCTAAACTGCGACAAGTACCAAAAGAGCGGCGACGGATATATAGACGCTACAACCACCGAGGCGGGACTTAAATACCTGTATGAATCGGACAATTCGATAAAGGTAAAGGTCGTCGGCATAATCAGAAAGAGCGACAATGCCGTTTCTTCCTTCCTAAACGGAGCTGTAGGATATACAAGCGCGCTCACAGATTATATCCTCGACAGGGTTTCTTCAAGCGAGCTGATAGCAATGCAAAAGGAAAATCCGGATGTGGACGTGCTGACGGGACTCAAGTTTCCGGTTGAGGGCGAGGAGCCTTCCGAGGATGAGATAAAGGCGGCCGTTGACGAGTGGAGCGCATCGCTTTCCGAGCAGGAAAAGGCCGTTGCGTATACACAGATACTCAGCGTGCCGAGCGATGAATACCTGAGCGCAGGCATCGAGCAGTTCAGACAAAACCTCACGCCTGAGTCTGAAGACGAAATGCTCCTTCAGGCGATAATGAGCCAGACGCAGATGGATGAGCAGACAATACGCAGCTACATCGAGCAGATGGACGAGGAGGAAAAAGAGGGTTACATGACTCAGATAATCTCCGCGGCCGTTGCGCAGCAGTACGCCGCACAGGCTCAGGAGCAGCTCGGAGCGTATACTACCGAGCAGCTTGCGGCGATGTATGATGCGACGCCCTTAACAACGGAGCAGTACTCATACGTGTACGAAAATCTTCTTCCGGCAACCGTTTCCGACTCGACGTATGAGCAAAACTTAAAACTTTTGGGCGATGTGGACAAAGGCTCGCCAAGCTCCATATACATTTACGCATCTACGTTTGAGGACAAGGACAACATATCCGATCTGATAACTACCTACAACGAATCGGCGGCGGATGAGGATCAGATATCGTATACCGACTATGTAAAACTGCTCATGTCCTCGATAACAACCATAATCAACGCAATATCCTATGTTTTGATTGCGTTCGTGGCGATATCTTTGGTAGTTTCCTCGATAATGATAGGAATCATAACCTACATCTCGGTGCTCGAGAGAACGAAGGAAATAGGCATACTCAGGGCTGTCGGAGCGTCAAAGAGGGATATATCAAGAGTGTTTAACGCCGAAACCATGATCGAAGGCTTTGTTTCGGGAGCGCTCGGCATAATAATAACCCTTCTTTTGCTGATACCGATAAACATAATCCTTCACAGCCTGACCGGCATACAGATACTCTCCGCCATACTCCCCGTGGGCGGCGCGATAATACTTGTAGCCATAAGCATCATACTGACGCTGATAGCGGGACTTATTCCGTCCGGAATAGCCGCAAAGAAAGACCCCGTTGAGGCGCTCAGAACGGAGTAAAGCATATAAAAATCATAAAATCTTCTCACCTTGCCGCAGGGCATCGTGGGAAGATTTTTTATGTATAATCTATGTAAGACCCGACGGCCAAGTGCTCGGGATGTTGATTTGCCGCGATAAATTTGGTATAATGCTTTACGTGGGCAGCTTGCTGCCTGAAAAATATTGTATAATGAGAGGAAAATATAAATGCTGTTTTCATCAAATAAAAAAGAAACCGTAAAGGTTGAGGGCATGCACTGCATGCATTGCAAGCAGAGCGTAGAAAAGGCCGCCATGGGCGTAGAGGGCGTCAAGAGCGCAAACGCCGACCTTGGCAGCGCATCCTTGAGCTTTTCTTTGGACAAGGACGCGGATGAAAGCGTCGTTTCAAAGGTAATAGACGCCGTAAACGCGGCGGGATTTAAGGCAAGCAAATAATAAACCGCAGATTTTTCGGATTGCATAAGAGGGGGTGACAGGCATGACAAGGACTAAAATAGCGCTTGACGGAGTGCTCAGCGACAGCCAAATCTTTGATTGTGAGCAAAGGCTGAGCAGCATGAACGCGGTGCGCGCAAAAATAAACGCCGAGACAAAGACGGTGGATATAGAGTATGACGAGACAAAGGTTTCGCTTGCGGATATATGCGAGGAGATATCGGCTTCGGCGGGCGTGAGGGTTGTGCCGCCAAGCGCGGCAGCTCCGCAAAAGAAAAAGCTCGGCACGGCAGGGCAAACCGCCATGACCTTTTTGTTCAGCGCGGCAATACTCGCTTTGAGGATACTTTCGTATTTCGGCATGGGCATACCGCTTGTGGACGGAAGTCCGGTCTTAGGCGCTATGGCTGAAATATTTTTGTTCGTGTTTGTCATGTACTTCGGGCGCAGGGTGTATGTAAACGGCGTCCGCGCCCTTGTAAAGCTCAGACCTGACGCAAAAACAGTTGCCGCCTTGGGAACGGCAGCGGCGGCGGCATACTCTTTGTATGCGCTCGTGATGATAATTCAGGGCAATCCGGAATATATGAAACTCATGCGCATTGACGCATGCGCGGTGATAATATCGGTCGTCATGCTTTGCAGCTTCTTTGATAAAAAGTCAAAGGGCAGAACGGACGAGCCGATAAGAAGGCTATATGAGCTGCTTCCTAAGACGGCTACAGTCATACTCGATGACCGCGAGACGGAGGTAGGCTTAGCTGACATAACCGTCGGCGACAGCGTGCTCGTAAAGCCGATGCAGAGCTTTCCCTGCGACGGAGTTATACAGACCGGCAGGACAAGCGTAAACGAAGTGCTCTTTACCGGAGAAAACACGCCCGTGCTGAAGTCTGCGGGGGAAAGGGTGTTTGCCGGAACAGTAAACACCACCGGATTTGTCACCGTAGAGGCTGAAAGAGTCGGCAGGGACACCTCCCTTGCAAGGATGATAAGGTCTGTAAGAAACCTCTCCGTCTCAAAGCCTAAAATTTTGGGGCTTGTAGAAAGGGCTGAAATCATTTATTCCGTAGCGGCGCTTGCCGCGGCGATAATAGGCTTCGCGATAGCAATGCTTGTCACAAAAAGCTTTGAAAGCGCTTCGGCAGTGTTCATAAGCCTGATGGTGGTGCTTTGCCCCTGCGCTTTAGGACTTGTGATACCTGCGGCGTCGGTGTATGCGTCGGCAAAAGCCACACAGGCGGGAATAGTGTTTAAAGATGTGGAGACGCTTGAAAACGTCCGGTTCATAGATACCGTCGTCATGGATAAGACGGGAACGGTGACGGTGGGAAAGCTGTTTGTCACAGACGTTGTCCCGCTTGGCACAAGCGAAGAAGAAGTGCTGATACTTGCCGCATCTGTCGAGGATAACTCGACGCATCCCATAGCACAGGCGATTTTGGACTACGCGGCTAAAAATGATGTCACGCCCCTTGAGTGCTATGACTACAGGGCGGTGGCGGGAAGCGGCGCTATGGGCGTGGTTGACGGCGAAAACGTGGCTGTCATGTCTGCTGCCAATGCGCTCACAGGCGAATACGAGGGCTACATGGCGGTGTGCGATCAGCTTGTCAAGGACGGAAAGACTGTCATGGCAGTCACCAAAAACGGCGCCCCGATAGGCGTTATCGCGCTCAGGGATAAGATCAAGCCCACAAGTAAATCCGGCGTATCAAAGCTCAACCGCATGGGCAAAAAGACAATCATGCTCACCGGCGACAGCGAAGAGGAGGCAAACAGGGTTGCTAAGCAGCTTGACTTTTGCGATTATGAGGCAAACGTCCTCCCGGGAAAGAAAGCCGATGTCATAACCGCCATAAGGAAAAACGGCGGCAAGGTCGCAATGGTCGGAGACAGCGTAAACGATGCGGTGGCGCTTGCCGCGGCGGATGTCGGAGTTGCCATAGGCACAGGCTCTCCGATAGCGGTGGAGCTTGCTCAGCTGGTGCTTGTGAAGAACGATTTGCGCGACCTCTCAAGCGCAATACGCATATCCGGCATATCCTCTAAGATTATAAAGGAAAATATATTCTGGACATTTGTGCTTGCGGCGGGAGTACTGCCCGCAACGGTGGGCATTATGCACGCCCTTCACCAGCCGGTGGTCTATCCGATTTATTTGGCGGTGTGCATAGCGGTGTCGCTTGTGTGCGTAATGCTGAACAGCTCCAGAATATCAAGGCTTGATTTGACGCAGGACGATCCTCCGGCAGTCAAAGCCGATAAGCGCCTGAAAAAACGCGCTGAAAAGGCCGGTGCAAAGACTAACGCATAGAAAATATAACGCAAAAGCTCCGAACACATCGTGCTCGGAGCTTTTTTGCGCGGACAGCCGAGAACAATAGCTGCCCTGAAAATGGTGGTATATTGGAGATCACAAAATGATTGAATAAGTCTTAACTGCCATGCCTTGAAGTAAACGCCGTCAGATGTCATCGGCGTTGCCGCCGGTTATGCCTAAGATCCTGCTTGCCTCGCGGTCGTCAAGCTCGCTTACGCTGCTCATGCGCTCGCCTATGATGTCCGAGCGCCGCCTCAGCTCGTTTGCAGCCTGCGATGCGGAGCTTAGACGCTTTTGCAGGCTTTCTATCTGCTCGCCGAACTTTACATACTGCGTCTTGACAGCCATCAAAAGCCTGAGAACCTCTGCGCTCTTTTCGTTGAGGGCGATGTTTGTAAAGCCGACTCTGAGGCTGTTTAAGAGCGCGGTTATGGTTGACGGACCCGCAATCATGATTTTCTGCGACGTCTGGCACCAGTCCGCAAGCCCCGGTATGCTCAAAACCTGCGCATAAAGGCTTTCGGTGGGCAAAAACATTATCGCAAAGTCGGTGGTGTGCGGCGGGTCTATGTACTTGGAGCTTATGCGCTTTGCCTCGTCTTTTATCCTCTGCTCAAGCTGCCTAAGCGCCTCTTTTTCCGCCGCTTTGTCCTGCGCGTTGCAAAACCTCTCGTAGGATTCGGTGGGCATCTTTGAGTCTATGGGAAGGTATACGAATCCGCCGCTGCAGGGTATCTTTATTGCAAACTCCACACGGTCGGAGGACATCGCCTTTGTAATCACGTTTGTGTCGTACTGGGACGAGGCCATGGTCTGCTCTATTATCGCGCCGAGCTGCCGCTCTCCCCATATTCCCTTTGCCTTGACGTTTGAAAGGGTTCGGCTCAGGTCCTGTATGCCGCCGGAAAGCGCGTTCAGCTCCCGCAGCGAACCGTATAAGCTCGATAGGCTGTCCGCAATCTGCTTAAAGTTGCTGTCAAGCCTTTCGTCAAGCGTTTTAGACAGCTTTTCGTCTACAACGCCCTTTATCTCGCCGAGGCGCAGGTCCAAAACCTGCCGCACTCCCTCAAGCTCCTTTGAAACTCTGTCCGATGTCGCCCGCTCTCCCACAGCCAGCGCGTTTGACAGCTCCTCACGCTGCAGCTTCGCCGATTCTCTGCTGTCGCTTATTAAATAGTCGATGCGTGAGCGTATGGCGGACAGCTCTGAATTTGATTTTCCCGCAGGCTGCCTTACAATCAAAACTATGAGAAGTATGACCGCAAGACACGCCACGCCAAATATAAGATACTCCATTTTAACCTCCTCAGAATGCGCTTTGATTACTCAAAAAGTATACCGCGCACGGGACTGCTTGTCCATATGCATGCTCCGCTCATCCTGCTTTCTTAAAATGCTTGCATTGTGGGGTTTCCTCTGGTATAATATTGATTGACAGCTCGGCAGCTTCGTCCTTTTTGCGCTGCATGGCAAGAAGGGCATATCTTATCCTGTAAATTCCTATAAGACCTAACACGAGTATCGCTATGTATGTAAGCATGGGTTTTTACCGCCTTTCTTTTTATCTGTCTTAATTATATACTGCGGTCTGTCCGTTTATTCGGACTCTATGCGGGATGAGGCACTGTTTGAGTACAAATTGCAGGACAAAAAGGCGCGCTTTCGGCGCTTTTGCAAAGGGGGAACGGCACATCGTGGCAAATTCGGATAAAGAGAGAAAACAAGCGGTAAAGCTTATACACGGCGTAAGCGTCAAGGATGTGTCGGGAGTTTTTTGCGAGTATGCGCTTGACGGCGACGGCGTACGCCTGACGCTTTCGGCGCAGGATTATAAGAGCTTTTTTGTGCAGGCTGTAGGGCTTTTGAAGGAGCCGCTGTTTTTCTTTTTGGAGTGTCCCGGCGGCAGCGGCGGCGATGCGGATGACTACTCGGTGTACTATCTTGACAACTGCACCCTGCCGGTTGTGAGGGCGATACTTAAAAGATACGGCGGGATACTTTATTCCGACGGCGTGATACGCTTCGGGTTCGGGTCCTTGTCAAGCGACGAGGAGATATACATGCGCGAATATCAGAGCCTGCGCATATATACAAAGCAGCCGGCGCGGTATGAGGAGCTTTTAAAGCGCATGGGATATCAAAGAAACGACAGCGCATTGTCGCTGTGGGACGTGCTGAGCGAGACAAATGTCGGCGAGTGCGAATCGGTCGAATGCGACGACGAGGGCTATCAGGACATCATAGATAACCTGAGCGAGCTTGGGATGTACGAGGCAAAAACAAAGTGAACAGCCGGCTAAGTCCGGTTAATATACAAACGGGAGGAACAAACATGGCTTATATCATAGGAATAGACATAGGTACAAGCGGCACAAAAACAGTGCTGTTTGACGAGGCGGGAAAGGTGATAGCGTCAAAGACTATCGAGTACCCCATGTATCAGCCGCAAAACGGCTATGCCGAGCAGGACCCTAAGGACTGGGCCGACGCAGTCATCAACACCATCAAGGCTGTAATGACAATAAGCGGAGTCAACAAAGAGGACGTAAAGGGCATAGGACTTTCGGGACAGATGCACGGCCTTGTAATGCTCGACAAGCAGAACGAGGTGATAAGGCGTTCTATAATCTGGTGCGACCAGAGAACCGCAAATGAAGTAGACCAGATGAATGAGCTTTTGGGAAGAGAAAAGCTCATCGAGATAACCGCTAACCCTGCGCTCACCGGCTGGACGGCTGCTAAGATACTTTGGGTAAAGAACAACGAGCCTGAAAACTACGAGAGATGCCGCCACATACTTTTGCCGAAGGACTACATAAGATTTGTTCTCACGCATGAATACGCAACCGAGGTTTCAGATGCCTCCGGAATGCAGCTTTTAAATATAGCTCAAAGAGATTGGTCCGATGAGGTTATAGACGGTCTGGGACTTGACAAGACAATGCTCGGCAAGGTTTATGAGTCCTGCGAGGTTACGGGACGCCTTACAAAGCGGATGGCGGAGCTTACCGGACTTTGCGAGGGCACACCCGTAGTCGGCGGCGCGGGAGACAATGCGGCAGCAGCCGTGGGTACCGGCGTTGTGGAGGACGGCAAGGCGTTTACAACCATAGGCACATCGGGAGTTGTGTTCGCTCACACGTCAAAGATGCTCACCGATAAGCTCGGCAGAGTCCACACATGCTGTGCGGCCGTTCCCGGATGCTGGCACGTAATGGGCGTTACACAGGGTGCGGGACTTTCGCTCAAGTGGTTCAGGGACAACTTCTGCAACGCTGAGAAGGAAACCGCAAAGCTCATGGACGTCGATGCATACTACCTTATGGACAAGGAAACCGACACCGTGCCGATAGGCGCAAACAGGCTTTTGTACCTGCCTTATCTAATGGGAGAGAGAACTCCTCACTTAGACCCTGATGCGCGCGGAGTGTTCTTCGGACTTTCCGCCATGCACACTAAAAAGGACATGCTCAGAGCGGTGATGGAGGGCGTTTCGTACTCCCTCAGGGACTGCGTAGAGGTGTTTAAGCAGATGAACGTCTCCGTTTCCGACATGATGGCATGCGGCGGCGGAGGAACAAGCGCAATCTGGAGACAGATGCTTGCCGACCTTTACGGCTGCCCCGTAAAGACCGCTTCGTCTAAGGAAGGACCCGCGCTCGGAGTTGCTTTGCTTGCGGGAGTAGGAGTGGGCTTGTATTCAAGCGTTCCCCAGGCATGCGAGGCTGTTATAAAGACGGACAAGATTCAAAATCCCATCCCCGAAAACACGCCCAAGTACGAAAAGTGCTACAAGCTTTACACCGAGATATACCCTGCGCTAAAGGAATCGTTTAAGAAATTGGCGCAGATCTGACCTTAAAAGCTTTATATGAAAAGACAAAACCCGCAGACAATAATTTGCCTGCGGGTTTTTATGCTTGTCACTCAGCCTTATACGCGCGCATAGAATGTAGCATGGCACCCCACAACATCGCCGCGTCATTACCTGCATTTAAAATTTGAATAATGCAGCGGTTTTCTGTCAAGAATATAGCTGAAAAAATTTCTTAAGGAGTGAAGGTAATGTCAATCTACAGGGGAGAAATATACTACGCGGATTTAAGTCCGGTTGTGGGTTCGGAGCAGGGCGGCATACGGCCGGTTCTGATCGTGCAAAACGACGTCGGCAACAAGCATTCGCCGACGGTCATAGCGGCTGCCATCACAAGCCAGCGCGAAAAGAGCAGACTGCCCACCCACATAGAGATAAATTCCGGTTCCTGCGGTCTTGCAAAGGACAGCGTGGTGCTGCTTGAACAGATAAGAACCATTGATAAAAAGCGCCTTAAAGAGCGCATGGGAGCGCTTGACGCCGGATCAATGGACAAAATAAACGAGGCGCTTCAGGTGAGCTTCGGCTTGAATCAGGGTATGCACGGCGCACAGGCGTAATGCATCTCGGCACAGCGGTTGTTCGCTGTAAATATGTACATACTACATGCATATGGCGGACAAACGGCACATTTTTCACACTGCATAAACCGTGCAGGCAAAATAAAAGACCGATCAGAGGCTGACCGGTCAATACATCTTATTTAGGTTTATTCAAGACCCTTCAAAGCTTTTATCTCGTCACGGTTTAACTTGATAACCGCGTCCTTTATCAGCTTTACCTGGGACTTGTCAAACGTCGCGCTGCCCTGAGTTTCGTCGAGCTTTATGCTCAGCTTTCCGGAGATGAGGTTTACTTCGGTTACAACACCTCTTCCGTTAGGTGTGTCAACTATTGCGCCTACCTTAGGCGTGAGCCGCAGCAGCTCTTCGTATCCGTCCTGTTCGTATTTGAGGCAGCACATAAGCCTTCCGCAGGTGCCGGATATCTTTGTGGGGTTGAGGGACAAGCCCTGCTCCTTTGCCATCCTGATAGATACGGGCTGAAACTCGCCCAAAAAGCTTGAGCAGCAAAACTCTCTGCCGCACTCGCCTAAGCCGCCGAGCATCTTTGCCTCGTCTCTTACGCCTATCTGCCTCAGCTCTATTCTCGTGTGGAACACCGACGCCAAGTCCTTGACAAGCTCTCTGAAATCGACGCGGTTGTCGGACGTGAAGTAAAACAACAGCTTTGAGTTGTCAAACGTGCACTCTACATCTACAAGGTGCATGTCGAGCTTGTACTGCGCTGCTTTCTTTACAAATATCCCGAACGCCTCCTGCTCGCGCTGATGGTTCTTTTCTATCTGTGCAAAGTCCTCTTCCGTCGCCTTTCTTATCACAGGCTTTAGGGGAGCAACAATCTCTTCGTCGGGTATCATCTTGTTTGCAAGCGCTACCTCGCCGCATTCTACGCCCCTTGCCGTTTCAACTATCACCTTGTCGCCGGCTGAAAATGTCCCGCCGTCCGGGGAAAAATAATATACTTTACCGACGCTCTTAAATCTCACGCCGATTATTTCTGTCATATGATCACCATGCCTTTGCGTATTAAAATGCCTTTCATACAGAATCCGCCTTTAGCCTTGCGCCGAGGTCACACATGGTAAGTGTGACGTTGGCGTTTTTCTGAAGCTTGTCTATAGCTTGAGCAATATCGGAGTACATATTCACGGCGCCGCTCATCCTGATGCTTTTGCCCAGCTCGGCTGCCTCCGCTTTAAAACACGACTGCGCCGTTCCGCCCTGCTTTATAATGCATACGTCGCACACAAGCTCCGAAAGCCCCGTGCACACCTCCAGGCACTCGTCTCGGTCGGAAATAAACAGCGCCTTGGCAAGCGCATACTCGTCCGCGGCAGATATTGCGCCCGCAATGCCTCTTATCCTCTCGAGCGCCTGCCTGCCTTCGCCGCGTATGTATTCAAGGCACTTTCCGATGTTCCCGCCGAACACGTCATACGCCTTCGATGCGTCGTCCTCGCTTGCGCCAAGCTCCAAAAGCGCGCTTATGCATTCAGCCCGCCCCGCCTCGTAAACGGGGAGCACCACCGCCCTTGAAAGTATTGTGGGCAGGACTTTTTCACGCCTTTGCGCCGTCATTATGAATATCACGTGCTCCGGCGGTTCCTCAAACACCTTCAAAAGTATGTTTTGCGCCGCCGGCAGGGCTTTGTCTATTTCGGGGATTATGTATACCTTGTAACCGCCTTCGTTGGCCGCAACGCTTGCATCAGACACCACGGGCCGCAAGTCGTCCACGCGAAAGTTGTCAGACTTGCCGGTGGGGGACAGCTCTATCAGGTCGGGATGCCCGCCGTGCTCGCACATGCGGCAGCTGCGGCACTGCCCGCAGGGAACACCCGTTGCATTTTCGCACAGCGCTGCGGCGGCTATGTACTTAGCAAGCGTCCTTTTGCCGACGCCCTCATCGCCTGTCAATATAAAGGAATGACAGAGCTTATCGTTTAGTATCATCGAACGGATAAGCTCTGCCTGAGTATCCTTGCCCCAAAGCCTCATCAATACTTTTCAAACCTCTCGACGTCGGTGACAAACACCGTCGCTCCTCCGACAATAACCTCAACCGGATATGACGGGAAGGCGCCGTGAAGAGCGGGCGACGCGACAAGCTGCTTGCGCTTTCTGCAATGAGTGTGGATTATCTCTATACATTCGTCGAGTCTTTCGTCCTCAACGCACATCAGGAGTGTGGAGTTTCCCGACCTCAAAAAACTTCCCGTCGAGGAGAGCCTTGTAGACTGAAACTCAGCCTTTATCAATGCTTCCGATAACCCTCTGAAATCGTCGTCGTTAATTATAGCAATGATAAGCTTCATATAATTTAGGCCCCTTTCTGTATGTAATAATGAAATGTTACGCCGTAAAAACCGCCCTACAGGACAGTTTGCACAACTCATATTCTTATATTACCACATCAAAGCAAACATCGCAATCTTTTTTTATCAAATATTTCGCCCTAAAACCATTTTCGCTCCGCCGCTACTCAAGATACTCCCTTATGCTGCGGATGTCGAGAAGTATTTCGTACCTCTCTATGTCCAAAAGCCTCTTTCTTGCCGCAAGAAGGTTTGACTTGTCCACATCCGTTTCATGCGCAAGCTCCTCGCCGAGCGCTCTTGAACGCTCCAAAAGCATGTCCGCCTCTTTAAGATACCTTTTCAGCATGTCCTGCATTTTATATCCCTCCTGAAAATATCCTCCCGCACAAGAACATATGTTCTAATTCCTTGATTACAATGATACCCGCCGCATAAGAAAAGTCAACGAATTTCAGGGGGATTTTTTGGACATAAAGTGTTGCAAAGGGCGCAATAGTGTAGTATAATCGGTGTATAGAGAGGTTTTTTCGCGGCAAGCGAAACTTTGGGAGTGAAAAAATGGACAGTAAAAAAATCGAGAGGATAAACTATCTTGCGCGCAAATCGCGGACCGTCGGCCTGACGGGAGCGGAAAAAGCGGAGCAAAATATCTTAAGAAACGAGTACAGAGCCGCAGTGATAGCAAACCTTAAAGCGACGCTTGACGCGGTGGAGATAGTGGACGAATTGCCGGCGGCATCGGGCGGCGCAGGCGTTGAGGCGGTAAGCGTCGAGACGGTTGAGACGGTTGAGACGGTTGAAACGGCGGACGCGGACGATAAAATATGAGCGGGCGGTGAAGTATGCAGACAAGACAAAAGCAAAAGCTCCTGATTCTTCAGAACATTCTTTTAAACGAGACTGACGAAAATCACAAGCTTACGGTAAACGAGCTGATAGAAAAGCTTGCGGCGCACGGCGTGAGCGTAGAGAGAAAAACGGTGTATGACGATATAGCGACGCTGATCGACTCCGGACTTGATGTCATGATTGAAAAAGTCGGGCACTCAAATTACTACTATATCGGATCAAGGAACTTTCAGGATGAGGAGCTGCTCGTCCTTGCGGATGCCGTGGCGTCCTCTAAGTTTCTGACAAAGAAGAAATCAGACGAGCTGATAAAGAAGCTGCAAAACCTCACAAGCAAATACAAGGCTCAGCAGCTGCGCAGAATGATATACGTCGGAAACAGGGTAAAGACCTACAACGAGGCAATATACTACTCCATAAACGCCATACACGACGCCATATTCCGCGACAGGCAGATAGTTTTCCGTTACACCGAGTACGACCTTGAGAAAAAGAAGAGGTACCGCCACCACGGCGAGGTGTATCAGGTGTCGCCGTACTATTTGATATGGGAAAACGACTGCTACTACCTTGTCTGCTACTGCGTGAAGCACGACGAGCTGTGCCGCTACAGAGTGGACAGGATGAGCGGCGTGGAGATTTCCACAAAGAAGCGCAGGGCGCTCAGCATGGGAGAAGAGGAGCTTGCAAAGGAGCTTATGGGCACTTACAGCATGTACGGCGGAACAAAGGAGACAGTTACGCTTGAAATGTCGGTCAGCCTCATAAACGTGCTGATAGACCGTTTCGGGGACAGCGTGCATGTAAACAGGGTTTCGGACGACAAATTCACCGTAAAGCTCGACATACAGGTCAGCCCGACGTTTTGGGGATGGCTGTTCCAGTTTGGCGCAGATGCCAGGGTGACCGCTCCGGAATGGGTTGTAAACGAGGCGAAAAAGAAGCTCTCGGAGATATCCGCCATGTACGACTGACAAAAAATGTCCCCCGACGAGATACGCCGAAGGACGTGAAACATGAACAAGAGCGGCGCCGGTGACGGCGGGAGCCCTTCACCAATAATACAATGCTAACTGCACAATTATTGCACGCAAATATAAATATTCGCGGACAAATATAAATATTCGCGGACAAATATAAACAGCTGCGTGCAAACATAAAGAGCTTGCAAACAAAAAATCACGGGAAGCATGATTGCCCGTGATTTTTTAGTTTTATTTTCCGCCAAATCGCATGCCCTTGATTTTTATCCGCGGAAGGCGGAAAACAAAACACCGAAGCGGCATGCGCGTCAGTTTGTGACGAGCTGCATGAACTTTTTGTTTTTCTCAAGCAGCTTAAACAGCACCACTCCCAAAATGCACACGCATACAAACTCTCCCGCTGCCACCTGGAAGCATGACAGCCAGAAGGGGAGGTCGAGGAAGTAGTAAAGCTCAAAGCCGACAACAAAGGCGTTTGTGACGACAGGCGCCAACGACGCAACATAGATGTTGGGCGATATGTAGATGAGAAGCACCGCAAGAATTGTGGCGGCGGTTCCGAACACCATATCAAGAGCCATCGGGCTGAACAGATTTGCTATAAAGCATCCTACAATCAAAGATATTCCGTAATCCTTTTTGTAGAAGCACAGAAGCATCAAAGCCTCCGCAATCCGAAACTGAATGTTCGCATAGGACATAAAGCCCAGAGCAAGCGTTAGCACAACGTATACCGCTGCCACTACCGCAAGCTTTACAAGACGTGTTACTGACAGTTTTTTCACTTATATCACCTTGTTTTTTAAAAATTTTGGGTGGTTATCAAGGGGAACACCCAACATACCTGTTTGCACTGTCAACGGCGGCGCAAACATATGCATTATACATGCTTTGAGCGCCGCTGTCAATACTGTTTTACGGCATGCGCTGTCCGGCGCTGCGCAAAAAAGCGGCAGGCACACATCTGCGCCCGCCGCCAAAACCGTCTGTTACTTTTTGCTGAAGGGGTTTTGAAGCACCGAAACCGCATCCGCAATCGTCTTTTCAAGCGCCTCTCTGCCGTACTTGTCAACCTCGGCCTTGTTCTTTTCGCCGTGGGTGAGGCATCCCGCGCCGCCTATGCAGCCACCTATGCATGCCATGCCCTCGATGAAGTTCGCGTCGAGAAGTCCCTTGCTCTTTTTCAAGAGCGCAATCTTGCACTGCTCTATTCCGTCGCACGAGAACGCCTTTAGCTCAAAGTCCTTATCAAGGTTTTGCTCTTTAAGTCCCTCTGCAACCGCATCGGCAAGACCGCCGCAGCGGGCAAATATGCGTCCGAAGTAGCTTGCGTTGTCCAAAACGCCCTCTTCAAGGGTGGTTATGTCGATGTCGCGGCTGTCAAACAGCGCCTGAAGCTCCTCAAACGTGAGCACAGCATCTACATACGGCTTCACCGACTCCTTTTGAATCTCCATCTTCTTTGCCGTGCAGGGGCCGATAAAGACTATCTTTGCGCCCTCGGTCGTGTCCTTGATGTACTTAGATATCGTCGCCATAGGCGAAAGGTTGTGGGAGATATTTTCCTTAAATTCAGGGAAGCTCTTTTCGATGTAGTTTACAAACGCCGGACAGCAGGAGCTTGTCAAAAATCCCTTTTCGCTAAGCTCCTTTGACTCGGCCTGCGCCACCATGTCCGCGCCCAAAGCCGCCTCCACGACGGTGTGGAACCCTAAAACCTTAAGTCCCGTGATGACCTGTCCGAGCTTTGCATATGTGAACTGGCTCGATATGGAGGGCGCGACGACTGCGTAAAGCTTGTAGTCCTTGCCTTCCTGGCTCTTTTTGATGAGGTCTATTACGTTTAGGATGTATGACTTGTCCATGATGGCACCGAAGGGGCACTGGTACACGCATGCTCCGCAGGCTATGCACTTGGAGTTGTCTATGGTAGCCGCCTTATTTTCGTTCATGGATATCGCTTTAATCTTGCATGCGTTCTGGCAGGGACGCTTGTGGCTGACTATAGCGGTGTAAGGGCAGACCTTTGCGCACGCTCCGCACTCGACGCACTTTGTTTTGTCTATGTGCGCAACGTGGTTTGAGTCAAAGCTTATCGCCCCGCGCCGGCATACGTCCTCGCAGCGGTGCGCCAAGCATCCTCTGCATGCATTTGTAACCTCATATCCGCCGACAGGGCACTCGTCGCACGCAATCTCTATTACCTCTATTACGTTAGGGTTGTCCTTGTCTCCTCCCATCGCTATCTTGACGCGCTCGGAAAGTATCGCCCTTTCCTTGTACACGCAGCAGCGCATGGTAGGTGTGTTGCCGGGGACTATTATTTTGGGGATATCCAAGAGGTTGTCAAAGAGCGTGTCCGCCCACGCCTGCCTTGCCACCTCGCGAAGTACCTTGTACTTCAAATGCTGAACTTTGGTATCAAATTTTCTCATTAGTACACCTCTGTAAAAACAAATTTGTATTCACCTATTCATCACGCAGGTGTTGCGTCAGAAGTAGCTCACTTTAATTCTCTTGCCCATCTGCTTCAGGCACTTTGACAGCTCCTCGACAAGGTTCATCTTTATGCTGAAGTTTATCGGGAGGTCGGGGTTTTGATGCGCGGGGTTAATGGCTCTGCCGACGAAGAAGTTTATGTCGGTCGCCTCTTCAAAGAGCATTCTCGCTATGAGCGACGCTCCGTCGCGCTTGTAGCTCCATTGCTCGTAGCTCTCGTTGTTTTTAAGGTAGTCCTTTGCATACTCAACCACCTTGTTTACCGTTATGACGCCTTCCGTCACAAGGTCTACTCCCTCTATTTCAGCTATGGGCGGCACGTCCGAGCGTTCAAAGTTTATAGACGCTTTAAGCGGCTTGCCCAAAAACTTAGCTGCGATTGAGGACGTCGTTCCGCCGCAGACTATGTGCTTGCCATTCTTTGAGAAGAACAGCGACATCATTCTGTCGCAGTCGTCGCGGTTTGAAGGCGGACCGAACAGAAGGTTCATCGGCTCGCGCTTTCTTATCCTTACGACGCATGCCGTGGCATCGTCTCCCGGACGCTCGCCGTAAAGCTTGTTGCACTCGTCTACAAGTATGGTGGACAGCGTCTTTGACGTGTAGCCCACTATCGACAGCGGCTCCAAAAACTCTATTATGTCCTCGCGCTTCCAGCCGAAGTTGAACGCCGAACCTATTCCCGCATGCGGGCAGCCGTCGCTCATGGCGACGAATATGTCGTTTTCGCAAAGCTTTATGCTCGAGCTGAGTATCTTCTTCCCGCCGATGTTCATCTCGGTGGTGGGGTAGTCGTAGTTGGCGCCGTTTCTGAAGAGTATGACCTTGGGGTTGTCATACTGTATCAGGTCGGCGGTTTCGTTGTTTTTGAGGTTTATTATCGTGAAGGTGGAGTATGCTACGCCGCGCACGGAGCATATGGGCAGAGTGGCGGCTATCGTCTCCACGCAGTCCTCGAGCGACAGTCCCTGCGCCATCATGGTGGATATTATCTTTGATGTCAGGGTGGAAAGTATGCTTGCCTTTACGCCGCTGCCGAGTCCGTCCGCTAAGACGATCACGGTGGAGTTTTCATCCTGCTCCACAATGTCAACGTGGTCGCCGCAAAGCTGCTCTCCGTAGTGGTTTATGCTTTTGTATCCGATATCAGCGCACAAATCATTCATCTGAAATGCTCTCCTTTAGCTTTGTGAGGGCTATCTTGGTTTCGGCGGCGGTCTCTCCTAAAAGCGATGCGATTTCCTGTACAATGCGCATCTGCTTGTCTACTACCTTGTCCGCTATTTCAACTGTCTGACGGCTGATGCTTTCCTTCTTTTCGCGCTCCGATTCTTCCTCCGTCACGTCTCTCATAAGGCAGATGAGTATGTGGTATTCCTTGTCGTGGATGACAGTCTGCTCTACATACTTGCTGTACTCCGCAAGGTACACCCGCTCGTTGCGTATGTTTCTGCCCGTCTTTAAAACGTCCATGAACACCTTGGGGTCGAGTATCCTTATAACCTGGTCGCCTAAGACGTCCGATGCGGAGCGAATGTTCATTATGCTCCTTGCGGCGTTGTTTATCTGCTGAACCTCAAGGTTTTCGTTCAAAACGATTATGCCGTTGGGGGTGTTGTTTATGATGTTGTCCGAGAAGCTCTCCGCTCTGTCCTTCAGATACGGCAGGCACATGGAGATTTCCGCCTTGCCCTGATATATTGCTATCGCCTTTTCACGGCAGGTATCGTATCCGCAGGAGCCGCAGTTCAGCTCGTCGGAGGGCTTGAACTTGCCCATCTGCCTCATTATGGACATGATTTCCGACTCGGAGGGCATTTGCGCTCCTCGGTCTATCTGCTGGAAGTTCTTTCTCAACGCGAGCGGGTCATGGTCGTCTATCTCGAAGTCCTTCTTGCCGGCAAAGTCCGCAATTGCCATGTAGTCCTTGACGGGGGAGCGGTGGTACTTCTCCATGACCGGTCCGCCTATGCAGCTGCCCACGCAGGAGGACATTTCTATAAAGCACTTGTGAATCTGTCCGTTTTCTATGTCCCGAAGCGCACGTATGCAGCTCTCGACTCCGTCCACAACCATGTATGTATAGCCGGTGTTTTCCTGCTCCATGGTCTTTAGTATTCCGCCGACAGTGGGGAAGAACCTTGCACGGCTGTTTTCGTCGTGATCCATCTCATGGGGGATTTCGATTCCGGCGTCGTTTAGCCAGTTTGTAAGCTCCTCAAATGTCAAAACGGCGTCAACTATTCCCTCGTATCTTTGCGCCTCGTCCTTCTTGGCTACGCACGGGCCGATAAACACGGTCTTTGCACGCGGACTGCGCTTTTTGATATCGACGCAGTGCGCCTGCATGGGTGACAAAACGTCCGCAAGGTAGATAAGCTCGTTCGGGAAGTACTTTTGTATCAAGAGGTTTACCGAGTGGCAGCAGGAGCTTATGATTACATCCCTGTTGCCCTCATTTATAAGCCTTTCATACTCCGTCTTTACTATCGATGCGCCGATGGCGGTTTCCTCTACGTCGTAAAAGCCGAGCTTTTTGAGCGCCTGTCTCATCGCAGCTATGCCGACGTTGTAATTTGCGACAAACGACGGCGCAAGGCTCACTATAACCGGGTCGCCGCTCTGCAAAAGAACCTTGACCTTTTCCGTCTCATCTACTATCTCTTTGGCGTTTTGCGGGCATACGACAAAGCACTGTCCGCAAAGTATGCATTCGTCGTCTATTATGTGAGCCTGGTTTCCCGAGAAACGTATCGACTTCACCGGACAGTGGCGGATGCATTTGTAGCAGTTTTTACAGTTGGATTTTTTAAGTGTCAAGCATTTGGCCATAAATTCATACTCCTGTTGCTCTTATGGGATTTAATATTTTGTCGCGGAAAAACTCGTTGAAGTTCTCCGGCGTAATACCGGGATAAATGTCGTCGTCAACCGTTATCGTAACTCCGTAGCGGTTGCAGCGTCCGGTGCAAAAGCTTCCCGCAAGTGTGATGTCGTTTTCAAGACCGTTTTCCGCAATGGCTTTTTGAAGCAGCTCTATTATCTGCTGAGAGCCTTTTATGTGGCAAGAGCTGCCGACACATATCTGCACGATCATGGCTTAACCCACCTTTGCAAGTATTTCCTTATCGAAGAAGTCGCCGACTGTTTCGGGGCTGACCGAGAAGAAGTTGTCGTCAACCGTGACGCACACGCCCTTGCTGCACTGTCCCATGCAGAAGGTTCCTCCGAGTTCCACCTCATCCTTGAGGTTGTGCTTGGCAATCAGCTCCTGAAGCTGTTCTACTACCTGACGCGAGCCTTTTAGATGGCAAGAGCTGCCGATACATACTGTAACTTTCATAGTCTTATCCTTTCACCTGATTTTGCGGTGCGTCTGCGCCCGCACGATTATCTGCATTTTGTCCTTAGATTAAAATTATCTTATTCGTAATCGACAACGTCAACCCACGAGAGCAAAAGCTCACGCTCGTGCGCGTTGCCCTTTACCGACTGAGAGGCTGCCACAATCGGCATCCACTTTTGAACGTACTGCTTTGCGGTGTTGCTCTTTTCGCAGAAGAGGTCTAAATACTTCTTTGCGGTTTCGTTGTCCCCTGCAAGGCAGAACAAAAGGTATGTCCTCGCCGCGTCTGCTGAGGCGTTGCCCTGAGTGGCGTGCGCCCAGTCAATTATGTAGGGCGTTCCGTCGTCGGTGATTATTATGTTTGAGGGGTTGAAGTCTCCGTGGCACAGCTTGTTGTGCTTAGGCATGCCCTCGAGCCTCGTCCGAAGGTCGTATCTTGTCGTGGCGTCAAGGTCGGCTTTGCTTATTTTCGTGCTCATCTTGTCCTTGAGCTTGCTTAAAAGCGGGCAGGACTTGGACAAAACCTCAAGCTGTATGTCCACAAACTTGTCAAGATACCTGTCCTTGCTGTCGGGGTCCTCCTGCATAATCCTTGCAAGCGTCTTTCCCTTTATGTACTCCGACACAATCGCCCACTTGCCGTTTATCTTTGCCACCTCGACAACCTTTGGGATGTTAAGACCCGTTTCCTCAACTCTTGCCTGGTTTAAGGCCTCATTTAGGATGTCACCCTTTGAATACTCCGAATCAAAGAGCTTTATGCACAGGTCGCCGTCTCGGTACACCGTCTTTGATGTTCTCACCGCAATAACTCTGTCAAGATTCATTTTTTCTGCCTCCTTGCTAAGCTTGTTTTGTATTTCATGCCGCGCATGCTGCGGCTAAATCTGCTTGTATAAATGCGCGAGCGAAAGCGCTAAGTTTTCCTCCTGAAGCACTACGCCCTGCGGCACGTGCAGCGACGTCGGAGCAAAGCTCCATATCGCCGATATGTTGTTTTTCACCATCAAATCGCAAACCTCCTGCGCCGCTTCCTTCGGCACAGTTATTATGCCTATCTTCACATCCTGCACCTGACAAAATCCAGGAAAACTGTCCATTCCGTAAATGTGCTTTCCGCTTTGCGAGGACTGCCACATGTCCGCGTTTATGTCAAACGCCGCGGCAATCTCTATGCCGTAATCTGAAAAGCCCTCATAATCCAAAAGCGCGCGTCCGAGCTTTCCCGCTCCCACTATCACGGCCTTGCACTTGGCGTTGGTTCCGAGCTGCTCTTCAAGGCTTGCAATAAGCTCGCCGGTGACATATCCTACTCTCGGCCTGCCCTCGCCGCTGACCGCGCCCAAGTCCTTTCTGACCTGAACCTCCCCTAAACCGAGTGCTTTGGCTATGGCGGTTGCGGATATGGTTTTTGTCTCGGGGGCGATGGTCCTGAGATAATTAAGATAAGTGGGAAGCCTGCCTAAAGTAGGCTTTGGTATATTGTGCGCGCTCAAATGATCCACTCCTTTTTCGGCACGAAGGAATCGGGCTGTCCTAAGCAGCCTTTGTATCTATCCATAGGATAACACAATTATTGCGGTTTGTAAATTGCTTTGTAAGCGTATAAGTAATATTTTTATCGATAAATCAGGTAGCTAATACTCAATGAAGAAATTTCGACCGTTAAAGCTGCTCGCTTTGAAGTGCTTACGCTTTGCGCGGGCAAGCTCTGTTATAAACATTTTATCGAGATTTGACAGGCGATAGTCCTTTTTATGTATCAAAAAATCCCTGAACCCGCAGCAAAGATTCGGCACGTCTTTCTGCACCAGTTCCAGCGTATCGAGCATATCCTCCGGAAGGGGTTCGCTCAGCGTATAGGTTTTTGCGTTTGAAAGTATTCCGGGTGCAGATGCGCGGTCGTAAATGTATATTCTTCTCTTCACGTTTTCTGCGGTTGAAACGGTTATCGGCGCGTGTATGCCCGGGGCGGAGGAGCTTTGCGGCTCTATGTCGTCGCCCAAGGCAAGCTGCGCATAATCGGACAGCATTTGCTCGGTTATCTGCGCGTCGTCAACGTCCGCAATGCTGCTTTTGCTGCTTATAAGCAGCACGCTGCGAAACTCCGCAATCGTCTTCCACTCTAAATTCCTGCTGTCCAAAAACTCCTTTACATACTTGTCCGTCGCCTGCTCGCACCGGATTATTCCTATGCTGCACTCCGAGTCGAGTATGTACTTTATGGCGCTCAGGGTGCTCGTTTCCCTGAAAAACATCTTTTCCGGAACAGCTTTGGCACTATGCTCTGTGTGCTTTGCAGAGGAGGAGAGAAACCTTGAAAAAGCTTCGGAAATGTATGCCGAACGCGGGGCGCACACTGCGAATTTTTGAGTTACGGCGGCGTTGTTTTTATACATGGATTCAAGGTCGTCTATCTGGGACAGTATTCTCTCCGCATACTCCAAAAACATCTCGCCTTCAGGCGTCAAAACCATGCCTTTGTGCGTTCTGTCGAAGATAGTTGTTCCAAGTTCCGCCTCAAGTTCCTTTATCGCACGGCTGAGGCTGGGCTGACTGATAAAAAGGTTTGCTGCGGCTTTATTTAAAGATCCTACTCTTGCTGTTTCACAAGCGTATTTGAGATGAAGTATAGTCAATGTTCCACCGCCTTTGGTATTGTATATTAATTTAAGTATATCAGCAATTATGACAACATTCAAGATGAAAACGCATAATTTTCAGAAAAGATTGCACAAAAAAGAGCCGACGTAAAATCGACTCCTTTTTGTATCATGTGCCTTTTACAACTTGCAATGTTTGCGCATGCCGGCTCGCCTGAATTTATTCGTACACAAAGTGAGAAAAGCTTGCGCTTCCGCCGACTTTTTCGGTCGAGTATGCAAACAGCCCGACTCTGCATCCGACGAAGTGCTTTAAGTCAAACGTCGGGTGCACGGGTATGCCGAACTCCTTCCACTCGCCGCCGTCGAGGTAGTAAAATCTCTCTTCGCTCGAACCGAGGCTGAACTCGGCACGCACCCTGACTGTCGCCTCAGGCGACGAAAGGGGGATGCGCGCATACTCCGATTCGGTGTCGGGGTTTTCGCCCTCTCCCGTCCTTGAGCGCATAACAAGATAGTACTTTCCGCACTCCTTGGTTATTCCTATTATTCCGTAGCGGTATTGCAGCATTACAAGTCCCATCACGTCGCCGTCGTTTAGCTTTGATGCGTCAAGGCTGACCCGAGCGTCCGTTTCGGGATACTTTGAGCGCTGCGTCAGGGTGTTTCTTGCAAACTCAACCGTCGAGGCGATCTTTTCGGTAGTGAGGGTAAACTTTCCGTCTCCCGCCGTCCAGTAGTCGGGCTTGGGGTTGTGGTTGAACTCCCAAACATCGTCGAGCTTTATCTTTCCGTCCGTGCCGGCAGAATAGTTAAAATCGTCCGACTTAAAGAGCTTGTCATAGACGTATTCCGGCCTTGTGGATGTGGTTTCTATGTCCACCGTGGGCGTGTCGAAAACGGGGAATCCGGTTTCATCAAAGTGCATGGGGACTATGTTAGGTATTCTACCCACAGCTCCTCTGTCGCCGAATATCACGCCGTACCACTTTCCGTCGGGGGTGTCTACTATGCCGCCCTGAGCTACGCCGGTCGTGTCCTCAAGATAGTAGCTTATCACGTCCTTGCCCACCCACGGGCCTTCTATGTTGTCCGCCATGAATGCAGCCTCTATTCTTATCCACTTTTCCGGACTGGTGTGGATGAAGAACGCATAGTACTTGCCGTTTATCTTGTACAGATGCGCGCCCTCGTATCCTAAGAACGGGCCTTCGGGGTCGCTTATTATCAGTTTGTTCACGCCGCCCTCCTTGGGACCGCTCAAATCGGGTTTAAGCTCGGTCAGATATATTTTGCGGTTGCCGTATATTATGTATACCCTTCCGTCGTCGTCAAACAAAACCGAACAGTCGTGATAAAATCCCTCTACGTAATGCTTTTCCCACGGGCCTTCGGCTTTGTCGGAGGTAAAGCAGTATGTTCTTCCGGTGTCGTTTGCGATGAAGAACACGTAAAACTTGCCGTTGTGATACCTCAGGCAGGGCGCCCACATTCCGCAGCCGTATGCGTTTTGTTCGCCGTCGAGGTTTTCTCTGGGCGTGTCCTCAAGCGTGTCATATATGTGCGAGCAGAACTCCCAGTTTATCAGGTCGTAGGAGCGGAGCATCGCCCCGCCCGGCATGAAATACATCGTCGTAGAGCAGATGTAGTATGTGTCGCCGACTCTTATCACGTCGGGGTCGGGAAAGTCGCCCTTTGTGACGGGGTTTGTCCCTTTGATAATGTTTATTTCACTCATGATTATGCTCCTTTCGGGATGTATGAGATTTTAAAAATGCAGCTCAACCGCTGTCGGGGTCTTTCCGGTGAGCTTGCAGCTGAGGCTGTCGGGAAGAGATGTTCCGAAGTACAGCGTAGTCTTTGCCTCCTTGTCGAGGTATCTTATTCCGTCGTCGCCGACAACGGTGATGTTTTTGAGCGGGAAATGCATGCTTATCGTCTTTTTCTCGCCCTTTTCAAGGTGAACCTTTGTGAACGCGCAAAGAGCGTAGTTTCTCACGGCGTCGGGGGATTCGGACCTAAAGTAAACCTCAAGCGCATCCTGACCGCTCATGCCGCTGTTTGAAAGCGTGACACTCGCCTTTATCATGTCGTCGTCGATTTCAGCTTCTGCGCTTTCAACTCTTATGTCGGAGTATGTCAGACCGAAGCCGAACGGATAGAGGATGTTGTCCTTTGAGTAATCGTCGTAGCGGTATGTGCGCTCGCGCATGCAGTAGTCGGTGAACTCAGGCATGTCCTCCACGCCCTTGTAGAATGTCACGGGGAGCTTTCCGGAGGGCGATACGTTGCCGAATATTATGTCCGCAATCGCCTTTCCGCCCTCTGAACCGGGGTAGAACGCCTGAATGAGCGCGTTCTCACGGTCGGTGTCGATGTTCAGGGATGAGCCGCTTGCCAAAACGACTATTGTGGGCTTGCCCACGTCCAAAACAGCCTTCAAAAGCAGCTGCTGAGACTTGGGCAGCAAAAGACTTCTCTTGTCGCCCGAACCGTATTCGTTGCTCTGGTCGCCCTCTTCGCCCTCAAGACCCTCGTCAAGTCCCAAGCACAAAACAACAACGTCGGAATGAGCAGCCACAGCCTTTGCCTCGGCGATTCTGTCGCCCGGCAGCGCAAGTCCTTCGCACTTGTCGTTGACGATGTGCGCGCCCTCAGAGAACAAAACTCTTCCTTCAAACTCGTCCTGAATGCCCATGAGTATTGTCTCGTACCTTGATGCAGTGCCGTAGTAGTTTCCTCTCAGCGCACCGATATTTTGCGCGTTGGGGCCTATAACTCCGATGGTGTTTATCTTTGAGCGGTCGAGGGGGAGTATGCCGTCGTTCTTGAGGAGTACGCATGCAGTTTCCGCCGCCTTGCGGCTTACAGCGAGGTGCTCCTTTGTCTCGACGTCCATGTATCCTAAGTCGTCGTACTCCGTCTTGTCAAACATGCCGAGCCTCATCCTTGTGCGGAACAGGTGCACGCAGGCGTTGGTTATCTCCTCTTCCGTCACGAGGCCTTCTTCATATGCCTTGTAAACGTGAAGGTATGTGTTTCCGCAGTTGAGGTCGCACCCGTTTTTGAGCGCAAGCGCCACGGATTCGGTTGCGGTTGCGGTTACATGGTGGTGCATGTGGAAGTCCGCTATTGCCCAGCAGTCGGAGACGAAGTATCCGTCAAAGCCCCACTCCTTGAGCTTTGAGCTGAGGTATTCGCTTCCGCAGCACGGCTCGCCGTTTGTGCGGTTGTATGCGCCCATCACAGATTCAACATGCGCCTCCTTGACCAGCGCCTCAAACGCGGGCAGGTATGTCTCCTCAAGATCCTTAGCGTCAGCGGTTGCGTTAAATTCATGGCGTATAGCCTCCGGACCGGAGTGAACGGCAAAGTGCTTTGCACAGGCTGCTGCACGCATGGTCTTGCCCTCGCCCTGAAGTCCCTCTACAAACGCGCATCCGAGCCTTGAGGTTAAGTAGGGATCCTCGCCGTATGTCTCATGACCTCTTCCCCAGCGGGGGTCTCTGAAAATGTTTATGTTCGGAGACCAAAGGGTAAGACCCTTGTATATGTCTCTGTCTCCGAGCTTAGAGTACTCGTTGTACTTTGCCCTTGCTTCAATCGATATGATAGTTGCAATTTCCCTTATAAGCTGTGTGTCAAAAGACGCCGCCATGCCTATCGCCTGCGGGAACATTGTAGAAACTCCGCCGCGGGCCACGCCGTGAAGTCCCTCGTTCCACCAGTTGTATGCGGGAACGCCGAGCCTCTCGATTGCCGGCGCGTCATACTTGAGCTGTTCGCAGCGCTCAAGAAGCGTCATACGCGAAACAAGATCAATCGCTCTTTCTTCGCATGATTTTGATGTATCCTTGTAGATCTCCATAAAAGCAGTCCCTTCATGTCATATTTTCGGCGCTGTATAATAGCCGTCAAGTTCATTTTACTAAAGGTGCAGAGGGCTTGTCAATAATATTATAGAGATAATTCCATCTTTATTTTTTCGGCGCGGCGTGGTAAAATGTAAAAGACAATATTTTTAATGTGAAAGCGGGGCTTGCAGCATATGTCTGATACAAAAATAAGTGGAGCACAGGTGGCGCTCATAGGCGCGGGAAACATGGGATACGCAATATTAAAGGGCATGCTTGACGCGGGACTTTACCCGCCGCAAAGCGTGTTTGTCGCGGATAAGAGCGCAGTTTGCCTTGAAAGGGCAAGAAAACTCGGCGTAAAGGTCAGCGATGATGCGGCTGCCGCGGTTGCGGGAGCAAAGACGGTTATCTTTGCGGTAAAGCCGAATGCGTTTGCACAAACCGCCGAACAGGTAAAAGACAGCATCCCCGCCGACGCGGTGATAGTGTCGATACTTGCCGGAAAGAAGATAAGCGCAATAGATGAAGCGCTTGGCGGCGGCAGAAAGGTCGTAAGGGTGATGCCTAATACGCCTGCGCTTGTCGGCTGCGGAATGAGCGGAGTGTGCGCCGCTGAAAGCGTTAGCTCGGACGACGTTTCGAGCGTGATAAAAATATTCTCCTGCTTTGGCAGGGCGGTGCAGACAGACGAGAGCATGATGGACACCGTCACCGGAATAAGCGGCTCGGGACCTGCATACGCGTTTATGTTCATAGATGCAATGGCAAAGTCCGCCGTCAGACACGGCATGAGCGAAGAGCAGGCAAAGCTTTTTTCCGCACAGACGGTTTTGGGCGCCGCAAAGATGGTTCTTGAGAGCGACGAGTCGCCCGAGCAGCTTAAAATAAACGTATGCTCACCCGGCGGAACAACGATAGAAGCCGTGAATGTGTTCGAGCAGAGCGGGCTTTATCAGATTGTAGACAGCGCAATCGACGCCTGCATCGAAAAATCAAAAAAGATGTCCGAGTAAAAAACAATTTGAAGCCGCATAAAGCATAAAAATACCCTCGACTCAATGTCGGGGGTATTTTAGTTTCAGCCGTTATATTTAAATGCGTCAAAGTACCTAAGCTTAAACTCGTTTATGCGGTGCAGGCGGTCTATTTTTTCTTTGGTCGCCTGCGGCGGCTCTATGCCCTCGCGTATATAGCTGTCAAGCTCGGCATAGGTAAAGCCCAGGTTGTCCTCATCCGTCTTGCCGCAAAGGCCGTCTATCGGCGGCTTTTCGACAAACTTTTCGGGAAGTCCCAAGTACCTCGCTATCGCCTTTACCTCCTGAACGGTGAAGTGTGATATTGCTCCGAAGTCGCCGGCAGCGTCTCCGTAGCGGGTGGAGTATCCCACCCAGTCCTCGGACAGGTTGCATGTGTTGGCAACTCTGCCGTTTACGCACTGGCTGACGGCGTAAAGCACCGTCATTCTCACCCTCGGCGGAATGTTTGTCGCCGCCTGGGTTGAAAGCTCAAGCGGTATCGCGCGCTTTACCGCGTCAACCGCCTCGCCGACATTCACCACGTAATGCTTAATGCCGAGAAGCTCGCAAAGCTCATATGAGTAGTCTATGTCAAACTGCTCGCCCTGCGGCATAAGCACGCCAATCACTCTGTCCTTTCCGAGCGCCCCCACGCAAAGAGCCGCAACGGTTGAGCTGTCCTTTCCGCCCGATATGCCTATTACGGCATTGCATCCCGCGCCGTTTTTATCAAACCACTCGCGTATCCACTCTATGCATGCGTTTGCGGCTTTTTGCGCATCAAATTCGTATTTGCCCGACATTGCACGTCTCCTTACCGAAAGCCTTTAGTTTTGCTTTCTTACAATCCTGTATTCGTCGTCCGGCTGATAGTATGAACATTCAAAGTTTGCGCCGGACAAAAACCTTGCCATCTCGTCCTCGTCAAGGTTCACCATGCAGCTGTAGCAGTCGTAATCCTCGTCGTATACGTAGTTTGCGCATGCCTCGCAGCATGTGATTTTGCCTTTTTTTGGCGTTTTTGCCGCCTGACTTGTTTGCGCCGCTTGTGCCGCTTGCGCCGCCTGTGTTCATAGTTTTACCCTCCGAGATTTGCCGTCAAGATAAATATCGCCGCATGCGCAGCCAGCGCCACGCCGTTCACCGCGTAAAACTTTGCATGAAGGGTCTTGTGCCGAAAAAGCTGCATCGCAATAAGCCCTCCCAAAGCTCCGCCGAGCGCGGAAACAGTCAAAAGCGTGCGCTCACGTATTCTGCGCCGGCCCTTTATCGCCCTCAGCTTGTCGATGCCGTACATTGCAAACGCCGCTAAGGACATCGCCGCCATGTACAGGGCAAACGCATACTCGGGATTGCCAACAAAAAACCCGAGTATGCCCGATATTTTCGATTGGCGCAGCAGCGGCTCGCCGAGCGAACACGCCATAAGCGTGTATGGTGGCATGTATGATTACTTTTTGCTTTCGGCGATGACCGCAAGCGTGTCACGCGCTATCAAAAGCTCTTCGTTTGTGGGCACAACCCATACCTCAACCTTTGAAGCGGGCGTGGATATCTTGGCGAGCTTGCCTTTAATAGTCTTGTTCAGCTCCTCGTCAATCTCGATTCCGAAATAGCTCATGTCACGGCATACGCCCTGTCTTGTCTCCCATGAGTTTTCGCCTATGCCTCCGGTGAACAAAACTGCGTCGAGTCCGTTCATGGCGGCAGCGTATGAGCCTATGTATTTCTTTATTTGATACTGCAAAATTTCGGTTGTGAGCCTGGCTCTTGCGTTGCCCTGCTCAGCCGCCGCGCATACGTCGCGGTTGTCCGAACCGACTCCCGAAAGTCCCAAAAATCCGGACTTCTTGTTCATGTACTCGCTCATCTGGTGTGAGTCAAAGCCGTGCTTAGCCATTACAAACGTCACGGCGGAGGGGTCTACAGCGCCGCAGCGTGTGCCCATGATAACTCCGTCAAGAGGTGTAAAGCCCATCGATGTGTCAATCGACTTTCCACCGTCGACAGCGGTTATCGAAGAGCCGTTTCCTAAGTGGCAGGAAACTATCTTCAAGTCCTTTATGTCCTTGCCCATCGCATCGGCTAAGCAGTGCGAAACAAAGCGGTGAGACGTGCCGTGGAAGCCGTACTTTCTCACATGGTACTCGGCGTAATCCTCATAGGGGAGTCCGAACAGATACGCTTTCGGCGGCATGGTCTGGTGGAAGGCGGTATCAAAAACAACCACCTGCGGAGTGCCCTTGGGAAGAACCTTTGTGCAGGCGCGAAGGGCAAGTGCGTGAGGGTGGTTGTGAACCGGCGCAAGCTCCGAAAGGCCGTCGATTTCATCTATGACCTCGTCTGTGACAAGGCACGCCTTGTCAAACACCTCTGCGCCCTGAACTATTCTGTGTCCTACGGCGGAAATTTCGGACATGGAGTCTATGACCTTTCCGTCGCCGGTGGTGAGAACCTCTACGAGCTTTTCAAAAGCCTCTGTGTGGGTGGGGAAGTCGCAGTCCGCCTCATAGTCGTATCCCGTGGAGGGGATTTTGTGAGACACATGTCCTCCGATGCCTATGCGGTCGCAGTTTCCCTTTGCAAGCACCGACTCATCATCCATGTTCAGAAGCTGATATTTCAAAGAAGAGCTTCCCGCGTTGACAACCAAAACTAAATTCATCTTTTCATATTCCTCTCTTTATTTCAGAAATAAAAAACACCCTAAATTATACTATAAACCTATATAAAAATCAATACGAATTTGAGGATTTAACATGCCCGCCGCGCTCTTTACCCCAAAATAACAAGCCGCAGCCCGCTCATGCGCGGTCGCCGTTCAGATTTTTGTCAGCTCAAACTTTCTTGACGCCTGCGGCACTCTTCCCGCCAGGCCCTTTTTTGAGGCGGAGTCGCGCAGCCACGACGAGTATTCGCACAAAAAGGCGGTTCTTTTAGCCTGCGGCGACGCTATCGCAAGCTTTGCCAAAGAGCTTGAAAAGGGGATGCCGGCGCCATCCTTGCATGCGGCCAAAAGCTGTGCGCCCTTTGCGTCGGCAGCCAAAATCCTCGCATAGGGCGGCGCGGCAGCCATTTCATCCGACGTGACTCCGAGAGCAGCCAAAAGAACAGCTCTTCTCACCCTCGCATGGGTGATGTGGCGGGTTTTCACCTCGTCATAAAGCTCCGTTAAGCTTGCCACCCTCCCCGCCGCACGGCATATCCTTTGAGCCACGCCGTCCGACATGTACGGCGCACGCATAAGCTCCTGCTCGCTCATCCCCGCAAGCTTAAAAAGTATCTCGCCTGCGGCGTTTTCTATCGACGCCACTTCGCCCGCGTCAAAGCCGTACCCTAAGCGCGCTCCCTCGTTTCCGCCGCGCATAAGCTCCCTGAGCGCGCTTGCGCTTATGTGCTCGCATCCCTCGGAAATCGGGCTGTCATGCCGCACGGTTCGCTTTATCGCTATCGCCGAAAGCCCGCTGCCCTTTGCGGCACGGATGTACTCCACCGCAAGGGTGTCGTTCGCTCCGGACAGGAGCTTGTTATCGGTCAGGCGCTCTATCGCCTGCGGGTATGTCATGCCGCTCGCCATAAGCCGGCGCAGCATGGAGTAATCTATGTTTTCAACCGCATCGGCGCAGGCTTTGAGCTTTTGAAGGTCTCCGCATTCCGAGCCGAACGATATCGCGCTCACCACGCCGAGCCTTTTTAATATGCTCACTCCCGCCCTTGCAAAGTCGGGCGCGCTTGAACAGCTCCACGGCGCGGGAAGCTCTATCACAAGATTTGCCCCGCCGGCTATTGCGGCTCTCGCCCTCGTGTGCGCGTCAAGTATGGCTATGTCTCCCCGCTGTACAACGTTTGCGCTCATCACGACAACTATGTGCGTGTATCCCGCCTCACGGGTCTTTGCTATCTGGTATGCATGCCCGGAGTGAAAAGGGTTGTACTCGGCTATTATTCCTGCGGCTTTTATGTTTGTGCTCTCGGTCATGCTTAATTACCGACTCCTTTCAGCTCTTTTACGGCACGTGTTTTACGGCTCATGCGTCCCTTAGGCTTACTTTTGAGCGGCGCATGAATCCTCACGGCTTTGCTCAGGATGGCGTATGTAGTTGAACAGATAAAGCTGGGCTATTCCCTGAGTGCCCTTTGTGCACTCAGGCAGACCGTTCGGGTAAAACGTGCTCATCACCCTGCGCATCCAAACGTCTATCGGAAACGCCTCGGTGAAATTCATCCCGTACAGCAAGACGCAGTCTGCAACCTTAGGGCCGACGCCGGTTATCTTCATAAGCTCCGCCTTTGCGTCCTCGTAGTCAAGACTGCGGCAGCGCTCAAGGGATACTTCACCCGACGCCACCTTTTTTGCCGCGTCTATTACGTATCTTGCCCGAAATCCGCAGCGAAGATACCCGAGGCTCTCGCATGTCTCGGCGGCAAGCTCCTCGGCGTTCGGAAAATGCCCGTAATGCGTGACAAGCCGCTCTATTATGCCTTTGATTCGCGGGATGTTGTTGTGCTGCGAGAAAATATACGACACCAAAGCCTCCCATGCGTCCTGGCGCAAAAGGCGTATGCCGCTTGAGAACTCGCACGCTGCGCGGAGGGTTTCGTCGCTTGAATATTTAGCCTTAATCTGCGAGTAGTCGGTGTCAAGGTCAAAGTAGTCCTTCCACACCTCCGAAAACTCCCGCTCGGACGTGTCCTTTAGCCTGAACACGCCGTCTGCGCCCGATATTTCAAGCGGCGTGTCAACACAGTATCCGCGGTAGATCCCGTTTTCCCTGTACCACCGAAAAGCCTGACCGCAGTCAAGTGTCTGGTCGAGGTCAAGGTCCCTCTCATACAAAATAATGTCTTTTCCATCGACTTCGTATCTCAAAAATATCACCCGTTTTTCATAGGTCGTGCGTTATTTTGCTTGTAATCCTTTTACTAAGCAATTATACTTATATTGAAGTGCTTTTTCAATAGATAAATCAATGAAAGAAAGGTGTGCTTTATGAGAGAAAGTATTCTTACAATACCCATAAACGAAATTTTCGAGCCGAAGGAGGGCTGCCCTGTCTGCCGGATGAGGGACATCCTCGAAAAGAGAACCGTAGAGTACATAATGGGCGCGGCGATGATGGAGCCGGACGTGAGGATTGAGACAAACAAGCTCGGCTTTTGCTACACGCATTTTTCTCAGATGCTCAAGCAGAAAAACCGCCTGTCCTTAGCGCTGATGCTTCAGACGCATATAGAAACTCTCAACCGCGACGCCCTTGCCAAAAGGAGCATTTTAGAGCCTCGTGCCAAAAAGCAAAAGTCGCTTTTAAAGCAAACTGAGTCCTGCTTTGTCTGCTCAAAGGTGGAGTGGGCGATGCAAAGGCTTTTGACGACCGTGTTTGACATGTATCAAAACTCGCGCGATTTCAGGGCGCTGTTTGCCGAGCAGGAGTACTTGTGCCTGCCGCACTGCGAGCTTTTGTGCCGCGAGGCGGAGGAGAACATGGACAAAAGGACAAGACCGGACTTTGAGGATGCATGCTTAAAGCTTGCATCGGAGTATTCAAAGACCCTTTATGAGGACGTGACGCATTTTTGCAACATGTTTGATTACAGAAATTCCGGTGCCGATGCGGATTGGGGAAACTCAAGAGATTCCATAGAGAGGGCGATAAAGTTCCTAACCTCAAGGTAGCCTATTCACGCCGATGCATAACAGTACAAAAATGCGTACCGAAAAAGCTTTGACGCGCGATTTTTCAAAAACTTCTGCGCAAAAATGAGCGTTTTCGTCTGCCGAAAAACTCCGCCGCCGAAAAAACAAACCGCGCGCATTTCGGCGGTTTTTCGCCCCGCGCGAAAATTGCGTCCGAAAAATCCGCCTGAATATTTTTTATCTACCTTGAGTATAAGTAGAATTTTATGGGCGTTAAAAACTCAAACCCGAGTTTTAAGGGCAAATCTCAACTTTTCAACTGAGTTTTCAACACTTCAAACGGCAATCGGGGAAAGTTTTCAACAGTTTCAACGCATTTTTCAACGCCGATGTTGATTTTTGCGTATACAAGCTGTATATTATCCTGCTCAAAGGCTCATAATCAAGGCGAAAAACTTTGAAATCGCGCCGTTTTCGAGATGTTGAAAACCCGCGCGTTTTGGAAAGGCGGATAAAAGATGGTCAAAGGCGTGAGCAGACAGATAATAGAAATATCAAATCCGGACAGCGAGTATTTCGAGCGTGCGGTGCTTTACCTCAAAGCGGGGCAGACCTTGCCGCAAAGGGAGCTTGCAAGGCTTGCGGCGGACGAGTATGTGCTCTCGATGGAGACCCGCGGCGGGCAGCCGGACGGCACGGACGGCGCATCGGAGGAAATCAGAGTAAAAAGACTTTCAAAGAGGGTAAAAATACTTGCGGCGCTGACTGCGTTTTTTGCCGCCGCATCGGCAGGAGCCACGGCGTTATTGATTGTTTATACAAAGATGTAGAAATTATTTTGTGGATTATTCATTGAAAAAGTACTTTTAATCGGGCACAACATATGGTACAATTAAACTGTGTATAACTATAGCTATGTTAGTGGGGAGCTAACGAGCTAAATTGAGCGACCAAAGAGGTTAAACATGGACAAGAAGGAATACCGCGCGCCTAAAAGAGCGCATGGGGAGCATTCAAAGCCCGATTTTGACAAGGACATCGGTCATGAGCCGCAGGAGCAGGGGCTTATAATAGGCAGAAATCCCGTGCTTGAGGCGCTGAAGGCGGGAAAAAGCATAGATACCGTGTATATCAACAAAGACAGCACAGCCGGATCCGGTTCTTTGTCGCAGATATCGCGGCTTGCGGCGCAGCGCGGCATAGTCGTGAAGCAGGTCAACGAGCAAAAGCTCACAGCCATGGCTGCCGGCGGAGTGCATCAGGGCGTAATAGCTGTCGGAGCGTGCGCGGAGTATGTGACGATTGAGCAAATACTGCGGCGTGCAAAAGAGAAAAACGAGCCGCCGTTTATAATAATCTGCGATGAGATAGAAGACCCGCACAACCTCGGCGCGATAATAAGGACCGCGGAGAGCGCAGGCGCGCACGGGGTGATAATACCGAAGCGAAGGAGCGCATCACTTAATTATACTGTTTATAAGACGTCTGCCGGAGCGGCAAGCTGGCTGCCGGTTGCAAGGGTGCCAAACATACCGGCTGCTATTGAAGAGCTAAAGCAAAACGGCGTGTGGATATACGGAACGGATGCGTCGGGACAAAGATACGACACCGTAGACCTGAGCGGAGCCATAGGGCTTGTCATAGGCTCGGAGGGCTACGGCATAGGCAGGCTCACGGCAAGCAAGTGTGATTTTATGCTCAGCCTGCCGATGAAGGGAAAGATAACGTCGCTCAACGCATCGGTTGCGGCGGGAATATTCATGTACGAGGCGGTTCGTCAAAGAGAAGCCTCGGGCATAAAATAGATATTTTTAGCGAAAGGAGAGCCTTTGCCAAGCAAGGGTCGTTTACTTAAAATGGCTGACAAGACGGATAAGAATTTATCAGTGGATGATATACTTGAGCAGTATTCATCGAAAGTACCGAAAAATCATACAGACGACACGTTGGACATAGATTCTATTCTGAACGAGATACATCACACACCGGCTCAAAAGACCGAAATGATAGAGGACGTCCTTGAAATAGGCGACAACAGCTATGTTTTCGACCCGGGGGACGAGCCGCAGCCGCAGGAGCAGGACATACCGCCTCAGCCGTCCGACGAGATAAGGACGTCGAGCGGAGTGAGACAGGGCACAGCGGCAATCGAGGACATGCTTGAAAACCCGCAGCCCAAGCAGCCGCCCAAAGCGGAGGAGAGCACGGCTGCGCATGCGCAGGAGAAAGCCCCTCAGATAAGACCCGTGACGGGGAGAAACGCCGACACCGCCATAATGCAGGGACTGCTGAAGTTAAAGAGCGAGCGGGGAACGGCAAAGCCCGCGCAAAAGAAGGTTGATCCCGTCAACCGCGCGTCGATAAGCGACATAGACCTGGGAATTGAGAAGAAGGTAATACCCAGCACAGAAGTCGGAATAGACGAAAACGCAAGCGAGGAAGAAAAGCTTGCATACTTAAACGCAAAGAGAAAAGAGCGCGTAAAGGAGTTCGTTGCCCGAAACGAAGAAGAGGAAAAGCCTCAAAAAGGCTCGGTTGCGGACTTTGAGAGCTTTGATCAGGCGCAAAAGATGTCGCAGAGCATATCGGGGATGAAGTCGAGCCTTGTTGTAAGGCTTTGCGTGCTGCTTGTTTTGAGCGTAGTCAGCGCGTATATGACGATAGCGTCCGACACCGGACTGTCGCTCATATCTGTTTTGTCCCAGTCAACATCCTACCTGTTTGTGCATGTGATACTCGGGCTTGTGGCTGCGTTTGTCTCGTATACCGTGCTGTCGGTCGGAATAAAAAAGCTTTGCACAATGAAAGCCGACAGCGACAGCCTTGCCGCCGCCACAGTGATATTCAGCCTTTTGTCTGCAATTATAATGCTTTCCGACTCGGAGCTTGTCCAGACTAAAACCGCCCACGCATATGTCAGCGTGGCGATAATAGGGCTTTTGATAAACACCATAGGCAAGCTTTTGATAGTGGGCAGAACGGAAAGAAACTTCCGATACATTTCGGGCGGCTACTCAAAATACGCCGCAGTTCATATAGACGATGAAGAGGTTGCCGCAAAGTTCACAAGGGGAGCGCTCACCGATTTTCCCTCCCTTGCCACATCGAGAAAGACGGAGTTTGTAAGAGATTTTATAAAAAACAGCTACTCGGCAGACCTGACCGACTCGTTTTCTAAGGTATACGTGCCGATTGCCGTGGGCGTGTCGGTGCTGATAGGACTTATAACGGCATTTGTTTATCCGGAGAGGATAACGGAGGCTTCGGACAGAATTTACTATGCGTTTGCATGCGCTGCCGGAACGATGTCTCTATGCTCGGCGATGGGAATGATGCTCGTCACAAATATCCCGCTTGCAAAGGCGTCAAAGAAGTACCTTCAGTCCTCCGCCGTGATGCTCGGCTATTCTGCGGTGGACAAGTTTGCCGACACAAACTCACTGCTCATAGACGCCATTGACCTCTTCCCGGACGGAATGGTAGACATAATAAACATAAAGCCTATTAAAAAGACCCCGATAGAGGACGGCATACTCTATGCCGCAAGCCTTTGCTGCCAGACCGAAAGCATTCTCCGCCCGTCGTTTTACAAGATGATAAAGGGCAAAACGGAGATGCTCTATCCGGTCGAGAGCTATATATATGAGGACGGCTTGGGACTTTCGGGATGGATAGAAAATAAGCGTGTTCTGTTCGGAAACCGCGCGCTGATGGAGAGCCACTCCATAGAAGGGCTGCCCACACTTGAAAAAGAGGCGTCATATGCAAAGGGCAACAGCGTGGTGTACCTGTCCATAGGCGGAAACCTTGCAATGATATTTGTCGTGAGAGCAAAGGCGTCGGTATCGGTGACAAGGGGCTTAAAGGAGCTTGAGCGGCAAAAGATAACGGTGATTCTGCGCTCCGTGGATTCGCTTTTGAGCATAACAAAGCTTTCGGAGCTGTTTGACGTCTCGCCGAACACATTCAAGCTTTTGCCGTTTAGATATCACGCAGAATACGACGCTCAAACATCCTACGTTGCAAGCGTCTCCTCGGAGATGATTTATTCGGGAAGGTTTGCATCCTTGGCAATGCTCCTGACCGGAGCTAAAAGACTTCAGCGTTCTGCCACGGTAGGCGTAGCCGTCCAAACGCTTTCGGGACTTTTGGGAATAGTTTTGGCGGTCATATTTGCATTCGTCGGCTCTTTCGGAAGCGTGCTCACCGGCACGTTCGTGGTGGTTTACAATGTAATATGGGCGCTTGTGACCGCAATAATGCAGTACGCCGCAAAAACCTGATACGCACTGACAGCCGGACGCAAATCTTTGTCCGGCTTGTTTTTATCAAAGCGGTTAAAAAGTGTCTTGTTTATTACAGTTTCATCGGCTGTGCAACAAATCCCGCACATTAGTTGTATTATATATGTGCGGATGTGCACGGGTGCATGCCCGCACAGGACAGATTCAGCGCATATACATACTGAAAGGATGATATAAAATGCATAAAACAAACAGAGCTAAACTCATGCTTGCGGCGCTTTTGGCTGTGACATGCTCCTTCACGCTGGTGCTTGCGGGATGCTCGGACAATGCAGACATCGACCCGCAGACGACCGACGGCACAGATGCCGCCCAGACTCAACAGCCGTCAGACACTTCACCGCAGGATGGTACAGACTCACAGGGCAGCGTGCAGGCTCAGGGCCTCACGGCGTTCGATATGATATCTCAAAGGATGACCGAGAGCGGAAGGACATATGAGGCGGCAGAAGAAGTTCCCGCAGAGGATGAATACGGAAAGGTCTCGTCGAGGGCGATTTCACTTGAGGGCGACGACCTCATAGTGATAACGGAGTTTGAAACCGCCTCCGATGCTCAGGACTATTCGGGATACTTCGATGAAACCGGCTCGGTGTTCACCGACGGCAGCAACGTAAAGGTCATAGATTATGTTGCCCCCGTGCACCTGTGGCAGCATGACAACTATATAATAGAGTACTGCTCCGAAACCGGAGAGGATTTGCAGCTGTTAAACGGCATATTCGGCGAGGAATTTGCGGGAGCGGGAAGCGATTACTACTATCCCGCATACGCAACTCAGGTCTTTGCTGCTGTTGACAACGTGGGAATGAGCTATACCTGCGCAAGGGCTGCAAATACTGCGCAGACTTATACGTACGAGCCGGACAGCATTTGCTGCGTCAGCGTGTCCAACGGCGAGACGATTTGGCTGAGCTATTACGCCGATGAGGCAAGGGCAATAGACCACGTCTCGAGGTTTTCACTCGACGGCAAGAGCTATAGCGGCATAGGCGGCAACGAGAACACCACAATGGAGCTTGGAAGGGAATACCCGTTTGAAATATACCGCAGCGGCGGACTTGTCGTGGAGTATGAGACAAAGACGGGGGAACTGTCCGGAGCGCTTGCAACCTTTATGGGCAAAAAGGCGGTTCCGTATGAAGCCGCGGGACCCGTGGAGCTTGAGTATAACGCCGTGGCAGTCAGAACGGACAGCTCCGTAGAGGGCATGAGCTACCCGCAGTATGATATAATCCGTTCGCACAGCGAGCTTGATGCATACACCGGAACGGACGGAGTTTATTATGACCTGGGCGCAAACGCCGCATGGCTTGATGCTGTGGATGCGCATGACGCGGAGTGGTTTAAGAAAAACGACCTGATTCTGATCACTGCAAACACAGTGGGTGAACAGGTTCCCGCCGTGATGTCCGTGACTAAAAACACCGACGGAAGCTATGCAATAGTGCTTGCCGGAGAAATGGCTGAAAGCGATGCCGATGACAGCTCTCAGTGGCACCTGCTCGTCAGCGTCAGCGACGGAAAACTGTACCCTCTTTCAAACGTAGATATAATTATCTGATGGTTTAACTGCTGAAAACGCACCCGCCGTGAGCTTGCTTAAAGCTTGCGGCGGGCTTTTTAAAGCTGTGCGCTTATTTAAAAGGTATGCATCACACACCGGCTGTGCGAGTGCAGCTTTTTTAAGCGCTTTCACGCGGCGAGTATGCGTCTTACGGCATGCTTTGACCCTTGCTTGATGCATGTCTTGCCCTCATTTGTGCCATGCCGGCGAAGATTAAGACCCGTATCGCCCATGCCGCGCGGTTGCGGTCATGGCATCACCGCCAATGCGCCGTTGTCACGGTAAAGAGCCTTGCATTTCTAAGCGGGATGGAGTATACTTTAAGCAGTCAGTTAGCCACTGCTAACTGCCATTCAATCATATTATAAGGAGATGTATATGAACCCGGTGCGCATCATTTTAGACGGGCTTGCCATGGCGGCGTATTTTAACCTTTTCGCCGCAGCGGCAGCGCTTTATAACCCTCGGCTGATGTTTCCGTGCGATTATCAAATCGTCAAAAGAGCCGCCGACAAAGGCGGAAAACCGTTCTTATCGGCTTTGGATTTGCTTTGGAGAGCTGCTGCCGCTCCTGATTTACGGTGCGACAAGCGCCGCGGAGGGCGGCATGACAGGATTTTGGCAGCTTGCTTTAGCCGGATATATTCAATGGATGATGGTCAATTTTTGCGACCTGATCTTTTTGGATTTATGGCTGATTCAGAAAAAAGCAAAGAGCCGATTTGTCATTCCGGGCACAGAAGGTCACCCCGGATATGAGTTAAAAGCGTGGATGAAAAGCTATGCATTGCCGGAGCATCTGCTGCAATGGCCGTTTTTGATCTGTCCCGTTTTAGCGGCGGCTCAGGCGGGCTTGGGACTGCTGATGCAAATGTTTATATAAGGAGGACAAAATACAATGAAACAGGATATTTCAAAAATTCGTCTCGGCACTCACGGTGAAAATTACGGAAGCTGGATGTCAAATCCCGTGTTCTACATGATCGGCGGGCTGATAGCCTTGTCGGCGGTTTTGGCGGCGCTGTCTTTTTTGGCGCTGCATGTTGTGTGGTTGGGCGTTGTCTTTAGCATTTTGGCGGTTGTATTTATTGCGCTGATATGCTGGTGTGCATGGATACGCAAACAGTACGCATTCGGCGGAGGCAGGATAATGGAGCGGGTTCACCGTGTCGTCCTCTCGCATTTGGACTTTGACGGAAAAGGCACGCTTTTGGATGTTGGATGCGGCTCGGGCGCACTGTCCGTTTTGGCGGCGCTTGTTTGGCGGAATGCCGAGGTCACGGGAATCGACTATTGGGGTGCGGCATACGGCTACGGCAAGGAAATGTGCGAGAAAAATGCCGCGAGCGAGGGCGTGGCTGATCGCTGCAGATTTCAGCATGGAGACGCAAACAAGCTTGATTTCCCCGATGAAAGCTTTGACGCCGTGGTGAGTAACTACGTATACCACAACATAACCGGATCGGATAAGCGTGCGCTGCTGATGGAGAGCCTGCGTGTGTTGAAAAAAGGCGGAGTGTTTGCGCTGAATGATGATATGAAACCGCATATGTACGGGGATATGGACGCCTTTGCGCAGGAACTTCGGGATATGGGTTATGAGGATGTGCAGCTGATCGATACCGCTAAGGAGGCGTTCGGCTCCCACATCCGTGCAGCTGCCATGATGCTCGGCAAGTCCATGATGATCGTGGGGAGGAAGTAGGGATGTGTCGAGGAGACCGGTTTTATGCACTGTGTCTTTCTTATGATGTTTTATTCCGCAAAGCAAAACGTCCCTGTTATTGTCGGGGACGTTTTGCTTTTATTATCCGCATATCCGCTGTTTTGTGTGCATGGTGTGTGCATTTAAGCTATGTTTATAGCCCGGCTGTGTCAGCCTTCACCCTCGCATACTCCTCGCACAGAGACTTTGCCATCATGGCTATGAATTCGGAGTTGGTGGGCTTGC